>Ga0208357_1000082_pt1 | contig 69262 bp, 65 predicted proteins | sample NGESurdeep092012_6_FD_184487 | JGI IMG/M metagenome (GOLD analysis project Ga0208357, IMG submission 184487) | Arctic peat soil microbial communities from Barrow, Alaska - NGEE Surface sample F52-2 deep-092012 (SPAdes) | ecosystem: Environmental > Terrestrial > Soil > Wetlands > Peat ...
ATCCCCAGCCGAGTTCGAACGACGGAATCAAGCCGCCTGATGTCCAATGAAATACTGTCCACCGGACCGAGCCAGCTTCAATGGCGCACCGATGGCATCATCGTGACCGTTGTTCGTTATGGTGGGCCTGCTGAACATCAGGCTGAGGTTGGGGCAAATATCCCGATTGGGAGAGCAAACTCACGGGAATCTGAATGGTCGCGGCACTGGCTCCCCGACGATGTCGCCGCGCCGGGGCGACCTTGAGTTCGCGCGCCTGCTTGGCAAACGCCGCTAGATTGGACGTCAGCATACGTCATATGAACTCAAGGCCGACTATATGATCTTCACCATTCAAATATATGAAGACGCCCAACCCACTCGCACTTTCGTACTGCAACTGTCGGTCCGTCGGTTGCATTTCCCCAAATTTTATAACAAGCGATCTACTGGCTTCAACCTCTTGATTCGGGACCGGCGTGCTATCGAGTACCTTAGCAAGAGCAGCGAAATCTATAATCATCTATTTGTGCCTTATTGGAGTCAGCCGCGCTTTGCTAACCGCCGTTGGACGAGTGTGATCAATTGTCGTGACTAATCTGGTTCGCGTCGAGTCGGTCACAGCAGTAAGGTTACGCCCCTCGGGACCCGCGCCCGGGAGGACGTGCGTAACCGTCCCTGCATACTTAGAGTCCGAAAATTGCTCCCCGTGCGCAACCGTCGTCCGCACCGCATCCGCGGATATCCCACGTTGCGCCATTTTCTCGCCTGCGTGTACGCTGATCGCGAGGTCCTTTTGAAGTGCACTAGCCCCTCCCCCACTTACAACGGTTTCCGTTATCCCCCCGGTGCCAGCGCCGCCCCCCGAACTTTCGACGAAGTCTTGAACCATCTGATTGTCGCGGGGGCGTTTCGCAGGTAGGTAAACACCAGCAGATCCGCTACGACAAGCAGGCCTACAATGCACTGCGGGCAGTATCCGCTGGGGTCCTCGTATGAAATCGGATTGTTACCGTTCCACATGTACGATTTTTGGGACATGGGATCGTTGATGTCGCCCGCGTAGGCGTCGGGGGTGGTCCAGGCGTTGAGGCTAGGCTCATACGTGCGCACGCCTTGGATGGTGTTCATGCCGTCGCTGATGCCGTCGGTGCGCGGCTGGTTGATCGGGATTAAGGGCATTTGACGGAAATCGTCCAACGTCTGAAAGACGCCCGTTGGAACGTTCCCGGCGGTCTGCGACGAACCGGGTTCCAACAGCGGGCTCATGAGATTCCAGGTATCCGTGGACCCGTCGATCGTATGGCGTGTCACCGCCGTTCCCGTCGGATCGCGGTCGGCGAGAACCAGGCCACTAAATGCGCTTGCCAATGGGTAGACATCTCCGAAGTCTTCGATCTTGAGATCGTCGACCTGTCCCGAGGCGTTGGTTGTAAACAGCAGCCCGTCGCCGTCCCAGTGCAACGTCTCTTGACCCACCGCCGGATCAGCGATTTGCTGCGGATGATTATTGGGGCCCCATGAATAGACGCGCGTTGGCGTGGTTATGCCGCCGCCGATGAGCCGGTTCTGCACGTCGTACGCGCGTGCAGGCGTACTTCTCATCGTGTTAGAGGTGGAGCACGTCGGCGGAGGCGGGTAAGGTGCTGTTGAGATCAGGCACTTTGTGGTGGTGCCCGTTCCGTTGACCTGGCGCCCGGCGGCGTCAAAGGACCACGACGCCGTGGAAGCCGCGACGTATTGTTGCTTGCAGGGGTTGAATTTCCTGGGAACGCAGTTCCCGGGCCTGGGTGACGGCATGGCCGCGTTGTCAGTCAGAAGGACGCCCGCCCGCGTATCGAATGACACGGTGTGCCCGCCGGCGGGACCGCTTTTCGCCGTCATGACACCATTGCTGACGCCGTGCTCCTCGTCGTAGGTCACATCCGCGCCCACCACGACCTGCTGCGAGACGAACTCGCCGTTGTTCGTGTATTCCTCGCTCACGGTAGCACGTCGGAGCTGTGCGTTAATTTTATCGATGCCCCCTTTGTCAAGCCAGCCGCCAACGCTCGAATAAAGCACTCACCCTGCAGAATATCGCACGCAAAACCCGCCCATAGGGCAACCCGCCCGCCTCCCTTAGTTGGTCCGGATCAGCATGGCCTTCAGCTCGCCCAGGATATGATTCGACAGCGGGCCGAGGCCGATGGTGCGCCCAAACGGCCAGCCCTCATCTGGTTCACCTGCGGAAATATGATGGTCAGGCGAAGCCGGAGGGCCATAAAGCGCCCGGGCACGCCGCTGGAGGCCGCTCTCGAGTTCGCGATGTCTGGAGATGTGGGTTGGCCACCGAAGCGGCAAGGCGGAGCGGGTTTTTACACCCTCGCCCGTTCCCGCAGAACCGCCGTCCTTTGGGTGGCGGCCTTGCGCCTGGTCGGTTCCGGCAGGACGACGCCATGTTACGAATTTGGGAAGAGCCCGGTGCGCGAATTGCGCCCGCCGGGATCTGTGCGGGCGGTGCGCGGGAACGCGGTAACGCGCATCCCTACCGCTCTAGCTACTCGACCCGTGCCCCCGGGAGCACACGGCCGGGGATGTATTGGTGCAATCGCGCTCAGAGGTACCCGCACTGCGTTTGAACCCTTGTGACGCATAGTGGGACTAAGACGCTTAATAGAAGCGCAGATGCGACAACCGAGGTTACGAGAGGTGTCTTTGGACGCCACTTGATATGTTGCTGCAAGGCACCAAACAGGCCAGCGATCAAGACAACCGTCGAGATCTGATAGCAATAGTGATTCCAAATTACCACAACGGCCAATGCGCCCCACGAAGGATCGCCGCATTCGCGTGTTCCAGAGACAAACATCGCGATGGCACTTAGCACGGCCACACTGCAACCCCACAGCAGTGCCCCTATCACCGAAAACATCGGTTTTCCCATGGTATCTCCTTATCAAGTTATCGGGCATGCGTTTTAGATAATGGCGTCCTGTAGCCTTATTCTTAGCGTCGTTCTTTGGTTGGCTGCTGCGGGCCCAACCAGAATCCCCGATGGCGAGGTGCGAACGCTGGTGACGCTTCCTGCCGGATGGGACGCCGTGCCGTCAACCGGCGCGAGCGTTCGCGCGGGCGACGCTTGGCTCGAGGCGAGGTCGTCGCTCGCGCTCAAGGTCCCATCGGCAATCGTCCCGCGGCAATACAACGTTCTCGTCAACCCGCTGCACGATGCGTTCGCACGCATCGCCTACGAAAGGGCGATACCATACGTCGTGGATGCGCGCCTCGTCGAGGGCTTCTCCTAGCCGCGGACGAACTTGGCGCGGTGGTACGCATCGCCGACACGCGCCAGATTTTCGCGTCTCGAGCTAGATCGGGATCAACATTGAGCCGGTGGATAAGATGAAACGACAGCCCCGGAACCGAGGGGGTAGCATACTGTACGACATACACCGGACGCGCGCGTACCCAAGCTGGGATCCTCTTTGCGTCGTCGGGGAGAAACCCAATATCTAATATTCGTTCCCCGGTTGAATGGTCGACGTACGCCGCATAGGCCAGCGGTGTTGCCAGTACCCATGGTGCAACGATGATCGCGTTCGGCGGGGTTGCGGCAACGACCGTAGCGACATAGGTTTGGCCGAGATGGTCCGCCGGCAATCCAAAGAGCGAGCGGCCAGCGATCAGTTCGAGGGCAAGAACGAGCGCTCCAACGACGCCGCCAACGTACGGGCCGGCAGCATCCAGGGCGGTTGCGCCAAAGGCTGCCGCTAGCCAAATGGGAACCAGGAGGTATCGCATGGGCTCTGTCTCTTGAGGAAATAAAACGATAAATGGCCACGCGGCCAACGCAAACGCGAGCAAGATTATTCCCCAGCGCCACTTCCGCGCCAGAAGTATCGCGACTCCAACGAGAGCCAGCAGGGCGAGTAACGGTGACGATCCATGCCAGAAGAGTGCGGCTACCCGCGGCAGTCCCGACGCGAGGTTTTTGAAATCGAGCAAATTCTGGAGCGAAGATGCCGCGTGAACCTGTGCGCCTGAGACCAGCCAGAGGGCGTTTTGAATCTTGGCCGGATGCGCGTAATCCCAGATAGGGCGTCCCGGAGGAATCCCCAATGCAAGCGTGGGGTCTCGGCGCGCTGCGAAGTTGGCTGCGCTTCGCAACGGCAAGTATGCATAAACGAACGCTCCAAGGATCGCACTGCCGACGCTTGCCGCTAACGCAGAGATGCGAAGGCTTCGGCGCTGCACAAATGCGTACAGGAGTATGCCGGGAAGGAGCCAGACGATGCTCAGTTGATTGCCCAACGCGACGCCGAACACGAGGCCCGCGCAGGCAAGTACCGGTGTCGTATGCGACGATCTCCAGCGCTGCAACAACAGCAAGACAATGGAACTCGCGAGCACGGTGACGGCAAAGACATCGGTGTGAGTCGCGTGACTCCAGACGGCCGGTGCGAGCGCAAAACAAAGTGCGGCGAGCAGCGCCGGGATTTCGCGAGCCCGCTCGCGTCGAGCGAACACATAGAGGGCCAGCGAAGAAGATGCATAGCACAGCGCACACATGAACGTCATGCGCCAAGCTACGCTGCCGATCGGGATCGCGTGCGAAAAGAGCCAACCAAGGATGATGAATGTTGGGTAGCCCGTTGGATGTCCAATACCGGCAATATAAGGAACGGTCTGCATCTCGCCGGTATCCCAAAAGCCGATGCCTCCATCCAGCGAGCGTACGTAGACAATCAGCGGAAGGACGAAGCTCGCTACGATCGCCAGCAACGAAGGCAACGAAGCACCTTCCCGCCGTTTTGCGCGCGGGACGTGAAGTAGCCGGAGCGGGACGTCGCGCGAATTGACGGACACGCGGGATGCCTTTCTTACGGTTCGAGGGCTTCTCCTAGCCGCGGACGAACTTGGCGCGGTCATGCGTATTATCGTAACGGGCGGGGCGGGATTTATCGGCTCGCATATCGTCGAGGCCTATTTGGCCGCCGGGCACGAGGTGCTCGTCATCGACTCGCTCTGGGAACACGGCGGCGGCCGGCGGCAGAACTTGCCCGAACGCGCGTCGTTCGTGCACATGGATATCCGCGACGAAGGTGTGGCGCGCATCTTTGCGGAGTTCAAACCTGAGATCGTCAATCATCACGCGGCACAGCACTCCGTGGCGATTTCCTCGCGCGACCCGATCTACGATGCCGAGGTCAACGTGCGCGGTCTGCTCAACGTTCTGGAGAACGGCGTGAAGGCCGACGTGAAGAAGTTCGTCTTTGCGTCGAGCGGCGCGACGTTCGGAACGCCCGAGAAGCTGCCGATGAACGAGCAGACGCCGCAGCATCCTACCTCACCGTACGGCATCACCAAGATGGTCGCCGAACACTACCTGCGATTTTATCAGCAGGAGCACGGCCTAGAATTCACCGCGCTGCGCTATGGTAACGTGTACGGACCGCGTCAAGACCCTAACGGCGAAGCCGGCGTGATCGCGATCTTCATCGGAAAATTTCTCGCGCGCGAAGGCGTGCGCATCGATTGGGACGGCGAGCAGACGCGCGACTACATCTACGTCAAGGACATCGCAACGCTCAATCTCGCCGCGCTGGAGCGGGGGAGCGGCGGGTGCTACTGCATCGGCACGAACGAGCGCACGAGCGTCAACGAGATTTTTCGAGCGTTGGTCGGCATCAGCGGATTCGAGCCATCGGTCACGGCCGGCCCCAAACGCGCGGGCGACGCGCGCGACGCGCAGTTCGATGCATCCTTGGCCAAAGCCGAACTTGGCTGGAGCGCACGCACCGCGCTGATCGACGGCATGCGCGAAACGTACGACTACTTCGCGGCAATTAACGAGAAGCGGCCGTAACCTCGGGCGTGTGCACGTGTTCGGGGCGCACGCCGACGCCGACCACGTAGGCCGGCAGGCGGCGCAGCACCGGAAAACGCGCCAAGAGCTTGAGCGCCCAGGGCAGCGGCGGCGCCGCGCCCGTTGCGAGCACGCGCGAAATCAAATTGTTCTGAATGAAGACTTGCGCCGATTGGGTCGCCTTGGTGGGGAATTCGCGTCGTCGCTGGACCGCGCGCAGGTCGTCCGGACCGATCGTACCGTCGCGTAGGGGGGCGAACAGGCGGTTCGCGGTTGCGACCGCATCTTGGATGGCCAGGTTGATGCCGACGCCGCCGATCGGCGACATCGCGTGCGCTGCATCGCCCGATGCACAGCAGGCCGTCGCGATACCACCTCGTCAAGCGATCGACCTTGACGGTCAGCAGACTGACCTGCTTCCAATCTTGGATTTCGTCGACGCGGTCGCGCAAGAAGGGCGCGGTGCGCGCGATCTCCGCGCGAAAGGCCGCAAGTCCGGCAGCCTGCAGCGCGACCATCGACCCTTTAGGAATCACGAAGGCCGCTTGCCAGTAGTCGTTGCGGTTGATCGTCACCAGAATGCGTCCGTCGCGGATGTTGCCGAAGGTCTGCGGCGGGTCGCCGGGCGTCCGCGAGAGGCGCATCCACAGCACGTCCATCGGGGCGCCGCTATCCACGGCGGTTAGTCCCGCCAGCGCGCGCAGCGTCGAACTGCGCCCGTCGGCGGCGACGACCAGATCGGCCTGGATTTCGATCTCGCCGTCGGGCGTTCGAACGCGCAGTCCGCAAACCCGGCTCTGGTCGTACAGCAGGTCGGTTGCCTCGGCTTGCATCATCACGCGGAACGCGGGATACTTCTTGCCTTGCTCCGCGATGAAATTGAGGAAATCCCACTGCGGCATGAGCGCGATGAACTTGCTGTTGGTCGACACGTGGCCGAAGTCCGCGATGGTGACTTCCGTATCGCCGAAGCGCCCCGAAAGAATCCTGAGTTCGTCGTGCGGGCGCGCGAGAAACGCATCGAGCAAGCCGAGCTCATACATCAACTGCAGGGTCGATGGGTGGATCGTGTCGCCGCGAAAATCGCGCAAGAAGTCGGCGTGCTTTTCCAACACGACGACCTCGATGCCCGCGCGGGCGAGCAGAAAGCCGAGCATCATGCCGGCGGGGCCGCCACCGGCGATCGCGCACGTCACCTTCATGCGAGCACCAGGTTGAGCAGCTTGTCGGGAACGAAGATCTGCTTGGTAATCTGCTTGCCGTCCACGTGGGCGGCGATGGCGGCGTTGGCCAGTGCGGCTTCCAATGCGGTGGCTTGCCCGACGCCGGTCGGAAGCGTTAGACGGCCGCGCACTTTGCCGTTGACCTGAACGACCAACGTGATCTCGTCTTGAGCCAACGCGCGCGGGTCGACCTCGAGATACCGTTGGAGATGGATGGAGCCGTCGTGCCCCATCTGCGACCACAACTCTTCGGCGATGTGCGGCGCGAACGGCGCGATGACCAGCGGCAACGCGTGCGCGGCATAGCGCACCGCCGGCGAATCCGGCCGCTCGCGCGCCAGCGCGGTCAGCGCGTTGACGTATTCGTCGAACTTGGCAATGGTCGCGTTGTAGTGAAAGCGGCGCGACATCGTCTCGTCGATTGCCGACTTGGCCGCCACGTGCACGGCGCGTACCAAGGACCGCTCGCGTTCGTCGGCCATCGGCGGCAGTTCGCGCAGGGGGATGGGCGGCTGCGTACTGCCGAGCTGGGTTTCACAGGCGCGCCAGACGCGGTTGATCATGCGCACGCGTCCGCTGATGCCCTCGTCGCTCCACTCCATCGTATCTTCGGGCGGCGTGGCATAGAGTAAGAACAGCCGCATCGCATCGACGCCGTTGGTAGCGGCGGTCTCGTCGATGCCGATCACGTTTCCGCTGGACTTGGACATCTTCACGCTGTTGCGCAGCAACATGCCTTGGTGGAAGAGCCGCTCGAATGGTTCGTTTCGTCCCTCCACCCAGCCACGGTCGTGAAAGAACTTGTAAAAGAATCGCGAGTACAACAGGTGCAGCACCGCGTGTTCGGCACCGCCGATGTATTGATCGACGTTCATCCAACGCGCGGCCTGCCGTTCGCTCCACGACGCGTGGTCGTTGTGCGGGTCGAGGTAGCGCAGATAGTACCACGACGATTCGAAGAACGTGTCCATGGTATCGCTCTCGCGCCGCGCCGGACCGCCGCATTTCGGACAGGTCGTTTCGATGAAGGCCGCGTCGCGCGCCAGCGGCGACCCTTCGCCGGTGATCGGCACGTCGGGCGGCAGCAGCACGGGAAGCTGGTCGTCGGGAACGGGCACCTCGCCGTCGCGTTGGCAGTAGACGATCGGGATCGGCGTTCCCCAGTAGCGTTGTCGCGAGACGAGCCAATCGCGCAGTTTGTAGTTCACCGTGTTGCTGCCCGCGCCGGTCGCGACCAGTTTTTGCGCGATCGCCTTGCGCGCGGCATCGCTGGACATGCCGCTGAAATCGTCCGAAGCGATCAAACGCCCGTCGTCGACGAACGCGCGCTCGAGCGGCGCCTCGGCGCCGACATCGTTGGGCGCGATCACCTGCGCGATCGGCAAACCGTAGCCGCGCGCGAATTCGAAATCGCGCTCGTCGTGCGCGGGCACGCCCATCACCGCGCCCGTGCCGTAGTCGGCCAGTACGTAGTTGGTCACCCAGATCGGGATGCGTTCGCGGGAAAGCGGGTGCACGGCGTAGGCGCCCGTGAACAGTCCTTCCTTTTCCATCAGCGAGGTTCGTTCGAGTTCGGACTTCGAGGTCAGCGACGTGGCAAACTCGTCGATCCGCGCGGCGTGTTCTTTGGAAACGACCGATTTGATGGCGGCGACGGCCGGATGTTCGGGTGCGACGGCCAGAAACGTGACGCCGTAAATCGTGTCGACGCGCGTGGTGAAGACTTCGACGTGCGCATCGATGCCCTCGATCGGCAAGCGGAATTGGGTGCCCTCGCTGCGCCCGATCCAGTTACGCTGCGCGGTCTTGGTTCGCTCGGGCCATCCCGGCAGCTCGTCGAGATCGTGCAGCAGACGGTCCGCAAAATCCGTGATCTTCAAGAACCACTGCGACAGGTTGCGGCGCTCGACCAAGTGATTGCAGCGCCAGCAGCGGCCGTCGATGACTTGTTCGTTCGCGAGCACCGTGCGATCGTTGGGACACCAGTTGACCGGCGCCTGACGTTTGTACGCCAGCCCGTGCTCGTACAAGCGCAAGAACAGCCATTGATTCCAACGGTAGTACTCGGGCGTATTGGTGGCGATCTCGCGCGACCAATCGTAGGACGTTCCCATCAACCGCACTTGACGGCGCATGTTGTCGATGTTGGAGCGGGTCCATGTGGCCGGGTCGACGCCGCGTTGGATCGCAGCATTCTCCGCCGGCAGGCCGAACGCGTCCCAGCCCATCGGATTGAGGACGTCGTACCCCAGCATCCGCATCATGCGCGCGACCGCATCGCCCAGCGTGTAGTTCTTGGCGTGGCCCACGTGCAGATCGCCCGAAGGGTATGGCAGCATCACGAGCGTGTAGTATTTTTCGCGCCCGTCGGCGGCGTCGACGGCGTGATAGGTGCCGTCTTCCTGCCAACGTTCTTGCCAGTATTTTTCGACCGCTTGGAAGTCGTAGCTCTGGGCCATACGCAGGATGGTAACGGATTGTGCGCCGTCCGTCACCCTTTCCGGTCGCATCCAAGCGTGGGATGGATGGGCGTGCAGCGTTGGTGGTGGATTTTCGGCGTCGCAGCGATCGCAGCGATCGGGCTATGGCATCCGGCCTCGCGGCCGGTTTCGGGTTTCGCGTCGATCGCCACGGCGTCTTCGGCGATCCCGCGCAGCGCCCGGCCGACCGCTAGGGCTGTAGCCGCGGTCGTCTACGTGGTCGGCGCGGTGGTGCGGCCGGGCCTCTATCGCTTGCGCGGCCGGGCGCGGATCGACCAGGCGGTGCGCGCGGCCGGCGGTCTGCGTTCCGACGCCGACCCGGCCGGCGTGAATCTGGCGGCCTTTGCGGGAGACGGCGACGAGATCGACGTCCCGCGCGTCGGCGAAACGCCGCGCGGCTCGCGGCCCCGCGCTCGAAGGACGCCGCGCGGGCGACAGCCTCCATCCGTTCCGGTCGATCCCAACACCGCCGATGCTGCGGCGCTGGCCAACGTTCCGGGCTTGGGCCCGGCGATCTCGGCGCGCATCGTCACCTACCGGCGTCTCAACGGCGCCTTCCAAACGCTGGACGAACTGCTCGACGTTGCCGGCATAACGCCTGCGAAACTCGATCGCGCGCAGCCGTACCTCACGCTCGACCCTGCGGGATGACCCGTTAGTCGTGCGGCGAAACTCGCCGCATGTCGTCTGCATCGTCTGACAAGCGGACCCTGCCGCAGCTGATTCGTGAAGCGCTGGCCGAACCGCGAGCGGAAGCGCTCTTGGACCGGCGGAACGGTGTGTGGACGCCGACGTCGACGCAGCAGCTGCTCGAACGGGTCGAAAACGTGGCCTGCGCGATTCGCGCGAGCGGCGTGGCCGCGGGCGAGCGCGTCGGGCTGATCGCGCACGATTGCGTGGATTGGATCGTCGCGGATTTCGGCACGTTGTTCGCAGGCTGCGTCGTGGTTCCGATCTATCCCACCCAAGCCGACGATCAAACGGCCTACGTGCTCGAGCACAGCGACGCGAAGTTGGTCTTCGTGGCGACCGCGAGCGGCGCGACGCGCTTGCGCGGCTTACGCGTAACCGCACCGATCGTCGTGATGGATGGCGACGGCGACGACGGCTTGGCGGCATTCGAGGCACGCGGAGCGGCCGTGCGCACCGCGCTGCGCGACGTGCCGCAGGCCTACGAAGCCGCCTTGCAGCCCGAAGATCTGGCGGTGTTGATCTACACCTCGGGAACGACCGGCAACCCCAAAGGCGTGATGCTTTCGCACGACAACTTGGGCTTCCACGCGCGCGCGACGTTAGACGTGGCCAGCGACGTGCTATTTCCCGGGGCGGACGTCCTGTCGGCTCTGCCGTACTCGCACATCTTCGAGCACGCCACGCTCTACATGTACTTGCTCGCTAGAACCCGCTACAGCATTTGCGCGGATCCCACCAAGCTGCTCGACGACCTGCGCGACGTTCGGCCGGTGATGATGACGGCCGTCCCGCGAATCTTCGATCGCGTCCTGACGGGCGTCGCCGGAAAAGCGATGCAGCACGGCGGCCTGCAAGCCGCGCTGGTGCCGTGGGCGCTAAAGATCGGCCAACGCTACGCCTACGCGACGGCGATGGGCGACGGCGCGTCGTTGTGGTTGCGCGCGCGCTACGCGCTGGCCAAGGCGATCGTCTTGAACAAGGTGCGGGCATCGCTGGGCTTGGATCGCATTCGCTCGATTCTTAGCGGCAGTGCGGCGCTGCACAACGACGTCGCCATGACCTTCTTGGGGATGGGCGTCACGATCGTTCAGGGGTACGGGTTAACCGAAACCTCGCCGGTGCTGACGGTCAATCCGGCGAGCGCCAATCGTTACGGCACCGTCGGGTCCGGCATCGCGGGCACCGAGTTGAAGATTGCCGAGGACGGCGAGATCCTCGCGCGCGGGCGCCAGGTCATGCAAGGGTACTATCGCGATCCCGAGGGAACCGCCGCAGCCATGGCGGACGGCTGGTTTCATACCGGCGATATCGGCAAGCTCGACGCGGAAGGCTACCTGACGATCACCGATCGCAAGAAGGAGGTCTTCAAACTGTCGACCGGGCGATTCATTTCGCCGGCGCGCGTCGAAGCAGCGCTCAAACGTTCGATCTTTCTCACGCAGGCCGTCGTCGTCGGCGACGGCCGGCCATTTCCGATCGCGCTGATCTGTCCCAACCGCGAGTTGATTCGCAGCGCCGCGCCCGACCAAAGCACCGACGACTTCGTTCGCGCCGAGACCCTTCGTCAAACCGCCGACCTGGGTTCTCACGAACGCATCCGTTACGTCGTCGTTCTTCCCAACGACCTCACGGTCGAAAGCGGCGAGCTCTCTCCGTCGATGAAGGTCAAACGGCGAATCGTCGAATCCCGCTACGCCGCACCAATCGCCGCCGCTTATGCCGGCGCCGCCACGGCGTAGTCGTGCCGTTTCTTTCGCTGGTGCATCTGCACGAACTGCGCTGCGCGACCTGCGATGCCGAACTTGCAACGGCCGGCGCGCGATCGTTTGTGGTTGGCGCGGACGGCGAGCCGATCGACTTCGCCGCGGACGATGGCCCTGCCGAGATGACCGTGGTCATGATCTGTGCCAACGGGCACGACACCGAACTGCTGGTTCCCAACGAGATCGGCGCCGAGGAGACGCTGTCGACGCCCGATGAGGCCCCGATCGCGGGCGATGCGGTCCTCACGGAGGGCAAAACGGAATCGGGGAAACCGCTGGGGCCCCTGGCGCCTTAGCCCGGAGGTCTTTGCCCGCGCCGAGCCATATGCTACGGCATGAGCTTTCTACGCGCGTTTTCCGCGGCGATCGCGGTCATCTTTTGTTGTAGTTTCGCAACGCCGATGCGCGGTCGAGCCGACGGGTCGGCGCCGCGCGGGTACCTGGCGTCACAAGCGGCCGCCGAGGCGCGCGACGAAGCGATCGTCGACGCTTCGCCGCAAGCCGCGCAAGCGACGCGCGACGAAATGGGGTTGGCCTCGTACGTGCACCGCATGGGCCAGCCCGGCGATCTGCGTTCGGCGATATACGTGCGCGATCAGTTGCGCAAAGCCGGATGGAATGCGAATCTCGTCACCTACGTCGTGCCGATCGCGTGGCCGTATCGACAAGAGCTGACGCTGCTGTCGCCGCACAAGGTCGCGATCGATCTGCACGAACCGGCCGTTCCCGGCGATCCGTACTCGCGCAATCACAAAGCGATCGGCGTTCCGTACTCCGGATACTCCAACGACGGCGATGTGACCGGACCCATCGTCTACGCCAACGAGGCGACGCCGGCCGACTTCCAAGCCTTGGCCGCGATGCACGTCAACGTGCGCGGGGCGATTATCATCGCGCGCGTAGGCGGCGGCGCACTGACTGGCAAAGCCTTCGAAGGCGCCAAACACGGCGCGAAGGCCGTCTTCGTTTTCGCCGATCCGATGAGCGGCGGCTACTGGAACGGCGATACGTACCCCAAGGGTCCGTGGCGTCCGCTGGGCGGCACGATGCGCAACACGATGACCTTTACCAACGATCCCGGCGATCCGACCGCGATCGGCATCCCCGTGCCCGGGGCCAAACATAAGCCGTTTTCGGCGATTAAATTGCCCAGCATTCCCGAGATGCCGATCACGGGCATCGTGGCCAAACAGTTGCTCGCGGCGATGAGCGGCCCGTCCGCGCCGGCGGACTGGCATCCGGGGTTCGGCATGGCGATTCATCTCGGCGGAAACGCGCACGCGCGCGCGCACTTCGTGCTGAAATCCAAGCGTTTCTTCGGGCCGATTTGGGACGTGATCGCAACGATGCCCGGCGTCGATGCGAAACAGATGGTCGTCGTCGGCGGTCACCGCGACGCGTGGACCTACGGCGCCGTCGATCCGATCAGCGGCACGGTCGATCTTCTGCAACTGGGACGTGCCTACGGAAAACTGCGCGAGACCGGCTGGAAGCCGCAGCGCACCGTCGTCATCGCGTCGTGGGACGGCGAAGAACTCAACCTCTTCGGCAGCGCGACGTGGGTGCAGCAGCACGAGAAGGAACTGCGCGACGGCATGGTCGCGTACGTCAACACCGATGAGGTCGCCTACGGCCCGACGTTCGGAGCCTATGCAACGCCCGATCTCGACGGCGTGATCCTATCGGTCGCAACGGTAGCAACCGCACCGGACGGACGCGCGCTGAGCGCGTACTGGGCCGCGCAGGGCAAACGCAGCGGCATCGGCGCGATCGGCGGCGGCAGCGATCACGAGTCGTTCGTCTATCACGAAAACCTTCCGGCCGCCGGCGCCGGCTACGGCGGCCCGTTCGGCACGTATCATTCCGCCTACGACGACCCGGCCTCGCTCCGCATTCTGGATCCGGGCATGCACTATTCGGTCGCGGCTTCGCGTTTCACGTCGCTCTTGGTCTTGCGCTTAGCCGACGCGACCTATCCCGACGTACGCCTGGGCGCGCTCGCGCACGCACTGCGCGATCGCATCACCGCCTTCGCCGCCGAAAAAACCGATGATCCCGCTCGCCGCGCGGCCGTCGCCGCCCAGCTCGGCCTCGACGCGGACGCGTTTGTAACGGCGGCCGACAGGTTGGATGCCGTGGCGGACGGCGACGTCAGGGATGGGCGCACGGCAGATGCCGCCGCGGTCTACCAAGATCTGCGCGGAAGCGAGGCCGCATTCTTCGACACGCAAACGACCGCATGGCAGCGCACATTGCTCTACGATCTCAACGGGTACACATCGTCGACGCTGCCGACGCTCGATGCCACGCTCGATCCAACGACCGGCGCCGCCGCGCTGGCAACCCTCGATACCGCCTTCAAGAACGCCATTGCCGCAACGACGGGCTCGTAGGGAACCTAGATCCAGCGCTGGATGGCCTCGACGGTGTCGCCTGGATTGGTATTAAAGCATATCTTGGCGTCGGGGGCTTGGCTATGCACGATGTTGATCAATCGTTCGAACAACAAGAAATGCGCGGGGATGTTTCGGACGCCCGCTCCGATCAAGACGCAGTCAAACTTCGTCTTCGCGAGTTGTTCCGAGACGACGGCCTCTGCGGTTTCGCCGAGATCGATCATGCACGCGTGCGGGGCGTAGCCGAGGTCGATCAGCCGTTGCATTTCGGCCTTTATCGCCGCCGATACTTTTGCGGCATCCAAGCCGGGGATGTTCGTGAAATCGACCAACGTCGGATCGAAGCCGATGGTGAGAACGCGTTTTGGGATGGTCACTGACTAAAGCCTCCGGAATCGTGCCGTCGTTGTGGCGAGGATGGCGTCGTAGCGTTTGAGGGCGGTGCGAGCGTCGATCGTGGGGGCGGCATCGCTGCCTTCAACGGAGCGCTCTAAGCCGCCGTATGCGTCGCGGAGGTAGAGCAGGGAGACAAAGTCGTGCGAGTAGGCGCCTTCGGAATCGTCCGGACTTGCGACGCTCGCAACGCCGATTACATCGCGCTGCAGCGTCGCCGTTTGCGCGCTCGATAAGCCGCCGCGCTTGGCCAGCGCCCTAGCCTGCGCGGCGAGCGAAGCGACGGTCGCCTCGCGCGCTTCGACCGTCCGTGCGAACGCATATTGCTCGCGTAGATCGGCATCCGTGGGCGCGATGCGCGGATCGCGCAGCACGGTGAACGAGCGCTGCAGGGTCGCACCGTTGACCGAGAGGGAGACGCTATATCGTCCCGGCGGGGCGAGCGGGCCGCGTCCGTTGTCTCCGCTGCCTTTGCTATCGCGGAAGTTCCACAGAAAACGATGATGACCGGCGGTCGCCGACGGAACCGGCGTTGTCGAAAGCCAGACCGGCGCGACGACGGCCGCGTTGGGATCGGGAACGATCGGCCGGTCGGTACTCGACCAGCGCCGCACGACGTTGCCGGCGGCATCGCGAACGCTCAGAACGACCGGCGTGCGCGCGTCGCCGCGCAGGATGTAATCGAAGATTGCAGCCGCCGGCGGATTGGCCGACGTCGGCTCGTCCTTGGGAAACGGCGTGCCTTCGTCGCTCCCGCCGCGCAGCCGGTATGCCGTCGCGGGCGTGAAGAGGTAGGCGTCCGAGCGCAGCGCGACGTGCGCGTCGCGCAATGGCGATGCGTCGTCGAGGATCCAAAACGCGCGGCCATGGGTGGCGACCACGACATCGTCGCCGTTAAAGGCGATATCCCGGATCGAAGTGACGGGCAGATTGAGCTGCATCGACGACCAATGCGCGCCATCGTCGGTGGAAACGTACATCCCGGTCTCCGTCCCGGCGTACAGGAGGCCGCGCCGCCTGGGATCCTCGCGCACGACGTTGACGAAGGCGCCGTCGGGAATACCCGAAACGATCGCCGTCCAGGTCGACCCGCCGTCGCGCGTGCGATAGATGTGTGGCCGCAGATCCTCGAGACGATGGCGATCGATCGCCGCGTACGCCACGTTCTTATTGAAGTGCGACGCGTCGATCAGGCCGATCTTGCTCCAGGGCGTCAGCCCGCGCGGCGTGACGTTGCGCCAGTGGGCGCCGCCATCCCGCGTGAGCCAGATCCATCCGTCGTCGGTTCCGGCCCACAGCAGTTTGGCATCCAGCGGTGATGGCGCGATCGTGTAGACGACGCCGTGACGATGCACGCCGTTGTTGTCGGCGATGGTCGGCGCGTCCAGCGTCGCCGGTGTGTTTTGCGTGGGGCGCGTGAGATCGGGGCTGACGACCGTCCAGCTTTGGCCGCGGTTGCGCGAACGGAAAATAACCTGGTGACCGAAATATAGCGACGTTTTGTCGGCGGCCGAAAACACCACCGGCAGCGTCCAGGTATTCAGCCAGACCGTTCCCGGTCGCGAGAGCGTCGGATCGACGCTCTGCTCCCAATCGGTCGTGACGTTTTCGAGCGTGAGGGTGTCGCCGAACACGAAGCCCGGATGACGCGGATCGGGCGCGATATAACCGTTCTCGCCGCCGACGTCGAGCGGCAGCCAATCCAACGGGCCGATGCCGCTATGGCGGCTGCGGCTTACGACCGTCGCGGCGCCGGAGTCCTGTTGCGCGCCGTAGACCCAATACGGGAAGCGGCGGTCGGTGATGATGTGATAGAACTGCCCCGTGGGTTGATTGTACCAACTCGACCACGTCTGCGCGCGATCGACCGAGACGACCACGCCCTGATCGCTGCCTAAAATCATTCGAGCGCCGTCGTTGGGGTCGATCCACAAGGTGTGATAGTCGTCGCCGCCCGGCGCGCCCTTGATCGCCGCGAAGGTTTTGCCGCCGTCGGTCGATCGATACATCGCGGTATCCATCACGTAGACCGTATCGGGATCTTTAGGATCGGCGGTGATGCCGGCGAAATACCAGCCGCGCTGCCAGACGCGTTGGTCGGCGCTGGTGCGCGTCCAATTCGCGCCGCCATCGTCGGATCGATAGATGCCGCCGTGTTTGGCATCGCTGTCGACGAACGCGTAGACGCGATGGGTGCCCGCCGGCGCAAACGAAATGCCGATATGCCCGAGGTAGCTCGGCAGGCCGTTGGTGACGTGGCCCCAGGTTGCGCCGCCGTCGTGCGTGACGTAGAGACCGGTTCCCGGCCCGTTGCTGGGCGGGTAGACGTTCCACGGCGGACGTCGCGTCTGCCACAGCGATGCGAAGAGTGTCTTGGGATCGGTGGGATCCATGGCCAGGTCGATGGCGCCGGTATTGGCGTCGCGATACAGAACCTTCGACCACGTGCGGCCGCCGTCGGTCGTTTTGAACACGCCGCGCTGCGCGTTGGGGCCGTAGGCGTGCCCGAGCGCGGCGACGTAGGCGACGTTGGCATCGTGCGGATCGACGACGATCGCCCCGATCTGGCGCGTGTCGTCTAAACCGATGTGCGTCCAGGTCTTGCCAGCGTCGACCGACTTGAACATCCCGATACCGTACGCAATATCCGAGCGCATGTCGGCCTCGCCGCTGCCGACGTAGATCGTTGCGGGGTCGCTTGGCGCGACGGCGATCGCCCCGATCGAGCCGACGTTCTGGGCATCGAAGATCGGCAGCCACGTGCGTCCGGCGTTGTGCGATTCCCAGACTCCGCCATCAACCGAGCCGAAGTAAAAATGTTCGGGATCGCCCGGGACGCCGGTGACGGCCAAGGCGCGGCCGCCTCGCCAGGGTCCGATCATCCGCCAATGCAGGTCGGTCCAGGGTGAGGAAGCGGCAACTGCGGGCGCGGTACATGCCAGCGCCAAGAGAAGAATCAAAAAGCGACGCATGCCACGCTCTTGGCCGCTCGCAGCCGAAGGCCTACTTGCTCGCGAGCTGCACGCCGAAGATGATCATGCCGCCGGCCACGCTAAAGGCGAAGACCAGGATGAAGATCCAAACGCCCGCGCGCAGCCACCCTTCGCGGCGGACGCGCGCGGCGCGAGGTTCGTGAAGCGAGCGGCGTTTTCGTTGCATCGTTCCGGCGACTCCTAGGACGATTGGGCCTGGCGCGACGGGGCGTCGGACCAGAGGCGCTCGAGATTATAGAACGTCCGCTGGTCCGGTGTGAAGACGTGCGCGATAACGTTCCCCAGGTCGATCAGAATCCAGTTGCCGTCGGAATAGCCCTCGACGCGCACCGCACGCCGGCCCTGGCCTTGCGCCGCCTCGACGATGGCGTCGGCGATCGCGCGGGTTTGGATGCGAGAACGCCCGGTCACGATCGCGAAGACGTCGGCCAGAATCGTTCGTTGCGCGACATCGATCGCGATAAAGTCTTCGCCCTTTTTCTCCAGCGCCGCGTCGCGCACGAGATCGATCAGTTCAGCCAGGTCAGTTCTCCTGGGTCGGTGCCCCAAATATGCGGGCCGCCGCCGCGGTTTGCGGAGCGACGGCGATTCCCTTCTTCTGAAGATACCGCATCGTCAGGCCGATCGTTGCGGCCATGGCGGCACGCAGGTCGTTTTCGGCCAGCGCGACCAGCGCCGTCCGCTCGGGGAAGTCGCGCAGCGGCTCCAGCCCGTCGGCCAAGTAGACGACGCAATCCAACGGCGACATCTCCGCGGCGCCGAGCGTGTGCTTGGCTATCGCCGACAGAATCTCAGGATCCTCGACGCCGAACTGCTCGCGCGCCAACTCCGCGCCGAGGCGGGCGTGCAGCACGACCGGGTTCGCGCGTTCGAACGCATCGATCGGCATGGCGCGGCGCTCGCATTCTTCGATCAAGCGTTGATTCGAATACAGCCGCGCCAGATCGTGCAGCATGCCGGCCGTGCGCGCTTTACGCGCGTCCAAGCCGTGCGCTTGCGCCAGCACGTCGGCCAACCGCGCCACGCGCACGATATGTCCGAACCGGTGCTCTTGTTCCAAATGCGCGCGAACGCCCGACGAAAGTTCGGCGTAGGAAAGCGTCACTTTTCTAGGGCGGAGCGCATGGCGAGGAGGCGTTCGCGGTAGAGTTCGCCGCGCAGGTCGCCGGCCCACATGACCAGCGCGCTCTCGTTGTTGTCGCTGTAATAGGATTTGCGCGTGGCGACGGTGGTGAAGCCGTACTTGCGGTATAGGCGCTGCGCCGCGATGTTGGATTCGCGCACTTCGAGCGTCATCCACCCGGCGTCCCGCTCGATCGCGCGATCGATCAGGTACGCCAACAGCAGCTCGCCGAACTTGCGTCCGCGGAAATCGGGATCGACCGCGATCGCGGTGATGTGGGAATCTTCCATCACGACCCAGATGCCGCCGTAAGCCACGACGCGCCCGGCGATCTTGCCGACGTAGTAGTGCGCGCTGCGGTTACTCTGCAGTTCGTTGTAGAACGCGTCGGACGGCCACTGCGTGGAGAACGACAGCGTTTCGATGCGGCGCACCTCGTTGATGTCGGCCGGCGACATCGTTTCGATGGTGATCGCGGCGGTCATCATCGGCGTGCGGGAACCTTGGCGGCGGGGCGTCCGCCGTAGTCGGCGCGAAGCTCGTGCGGCGATGCGGCGGCGGGCGCGCCCAAGGCGCACAACGCGACGGCAACCGCGGGGATTTCAACACTGGGTTCGAGCGTAAGCACGGTAACATCGCGTTCGCCGAGCGCGGCGAGTACGTCCTGTGCCGCACCCAGAACCGGCAACGACGAAAAGCGGTCGCCGGCAAGCACCGCAGCGATCGTCTCGTCGACCAGGCCGGAATGCCGGCGTTGCGTCGGGCCATCGCGCAGACGCGCGGAAACGACGCCGGCGCGCCCGCGGACTACCGTCAGGACGCGCTTGAGATCGTGGCCGTATTCGAGCGCGTCGAACGACGAAACGCCCACCAGCGGGACCCTCCAGGCTTGGGCCAGCGACTTCGCATACGCGATGGCGATGCGCAGCCCGGTAAAGCCGCCCGGCCCGATGCCCACCGCGATGCGGTCTGGCCGTTCGCAGCCGGCTCGATCGAGAACGTCGCGAATCGCCGCCAAGCCATCCTCGAGTGCCTGGTTTGCGTCTAGGGCAGCGGTCGCGCGCGCGGCGCCGTCGCGCACGACCGCTGCGGAAAAACCGCCCAGCGCGCCATCGATCCCGAGCGAGGTCACGCCGGCGTCCGTACCGTCAGCGTTCGCGGCCCGTCTCCCGCGCCGGCGATGTCGACTTCGTAGCGGGCGGCCGGCAAGAGGCTCGGCGCGTTGGTCCACCACTCGACCAGCACGATCGACGTGCCGTCGATGGCCTGTTCGAGGCCGAGCTCGGTCAGGTCGTCCGGATCGTCGACGCGGTAGAGGTCGAGGTGGTCGATCGGCGGCGATCCGGGATAGCGATGCCAGAACGTGAAGGTCGGGCTGGAGGTTGGATCGTCGCCGTGAAGCGCCCGCACGAGCGCCCGCACGAAGGTCGTCTTCCCCGCGCCCAGCGCGCCCGATAGACCGACCACGTCGCCGGGGCGCAACCGCGCTCCCCAGGCGCCGGCAAACGCCTCGAATTCGGCTTGGGACGAGAAGGTGCGTTCCATCGAGTCCAGGCGCTTTTGCCACGCGCCAGCCCGAATCCGCCGCGTGGGCGCCGACGGGGTACCAACCTGGGAAGATGCGGCTCAATTCGCGAAGGAGTGTCGGGTCCGTTTTCTCGGGCCAAGAGCCGTCGGAAGGTCCTTATCTTTCGCCTTGCTTGCGGTATGCCGCATCGTCTCCGGAGTGCCAGCTAGAACTTGAATAACGATATCATTCAATCGGTCAACGTCGAAGATGAGATGCGCGAGAGCTATCTCTCGTACGCGATGTCCGTCATCGCTTCGCGGGCGCTGCCCGACGTTCGCGACGGTCTCAAACCCGTCCAGCGGCGCATCCTCTACGCGATGCGCGAGATGGGCATGGAGCCCAATAAGCAGCATCGCAAGTGCGCCGGTGTCATCGGTGAAGTACTCAAATCCTATCATCCGCACGGCGACATGTCGGTGTACGACGCGCTGGTGCGCATGGCGCAGGATTTCACGTTGCGCTATCCCCTCATCGACGGTCACGGCAACTTCGGCTCCATCGACCCGGATCGCGCGGCGGCCTATCGGTATACCGAAGCGCGCTTGGCGCGGCCCTCGACCGACATCCTGGCCGACATCGAAAAAGAGACCGTTCCGTTCGTCGACAACTTCGACAATCAGGGAACCGAACCGTCGGTGCTTCCGGGTCGCCTGCCGCAGTTGCTGCTCAACGGTTCCAGCGGTATCGCCGTCGGCATGGCTACCAACATTCCGCCGCACAACCTCAACGAGATCGCCGATGCGATCGCGCTGCTCATCGATTCGCCCGACGCCGACGTCGACGCGCTCTGCGAGATCGTGAAGGGCCCCGACTTTCCTACCGGCGGCACGATCATGGGCCAAGAAGCGATCAAAGAAGCGTATCGCACCGGGCGCGGTTCGGTCGCGATTCGCGGCAAGGCCGAGATTATCGAAGAGAACGGCAAACACAAGATCGTCATTACCGAGATCCCGTACCAGGTGTACAAGAGCCGCATCGTCGAGGCCATCGCCGAAGCACACGCCGAGAAACGCATCCAGGGCATCGCGCGCTTGGACGACGGATCGAATCGCAAGGGCATGATGGTGGTCGTGGAGCTGCAGAAGAGTGCGACGCCAAAAGTCGTGCTCAACCAGCTCTACAAGCACACGCCGCTGCAGGCGTCGTTCGGTTTCAACATGCTGGCGCTGGTGCCCGTGGGCGAGCCGCGTGCCGACGGCACGACCGCGATGGAGCCGCAGGTCCTCAACCTCAAGCAGCTGATCGAACACTTTATCGCGCATCGCAAAGACGTCATCACGCGCCGCACTCGCTACGAACTGCGCAAGGCTCAAGAGCGCGCGCATCTGCTCGAAGGCTACCGCATCGCGCTGGACAACATCGATCGGGTCATCGAGATCGTGCGCGGCAGCCAAACGACCGACGAAGCCAAGTCCGGCCTCTCCGCCGCCTTCGGGCTCTCCGAAATCCAAGCTCAAGCGATCGTCGACATGCGCCTACGCGCGCTGGTCGGACTCGAACGCGCGAAGATCGAAGCCGAATACACCGAACTGATCAAGACGATCGCGGAGCTGGAAGATATACTGGGAAGCCCGCGCCGCATCGCCCAAATCGTCAAGAGCGAAACGCTGGAGATCAAAGCCAAGTACGGCGACGCGCGTCGCACCGACATCCAGCCCGGCGAAGACGAGATCTCGATGGAACAGCTGATCCCCAACACCGAGGTCGTCGTGACCTACACGGTGGGCGGCTACATCAAGCGCGTTTCGGTCGACACGTTCCGCACGCAGAATCGCGGCGGCCGCGGCGTGATCGGCATCGCCAACCTCAAGCGCGAAGATATCGTGCGCAACTTCTTCGTGACCAAGACGCACGATCACGTGCTGTTCTTTACGAGCAAAGGCCGCGTCTATCGCCTGCGTGCCTACGAGATTCCCGACACGACGCGTCAAGCGCGCGGCACCGCGCTGGTCAACCTGCTGACACTTCCGCCCGGTGAAGAGGTCACGGCGGTCTTCCCGATCGATCTGTTCGAGGCCGAGAAGTACCTCGTGATGGTCACGCGCCAAGGCGTCATCAAGAAAACCAAACTCGCCGAGTTCGCCAACGTGCGTCGCAACGGCCTCAATGCGATCAACCTCGACGAAGGCGACGACCTGCTCGCGGTCGACCTCTCCGACGGGTCGCGCGACATCATCCTGGCCAGCGAGCGCGGCATGGCCGTACACTTCAACGAAAAAGACGTACGCCCGATGGGCCGCGGCGCGCGCGGCGTCAAGGCGATGACGTTGGATAAGGGCGACGCGATCATCGCGATGGACGTCGTCGAGAACGAACGGCGCGAAGTGCTGCTGGTTACCTCGCTGGCGTTCGGCAAGCGCACGCCGATCGACGACTACCGGCACACCGCGCGCGGCGGCAAGGGCGTCAAGGCCTTCGCTCGCCAACGCGACGACATCGGCGCCGTCGTCGATCAGATCCTGGTCGCGCCCGACGACCAGCTGCTAATGATCACCTCGGGCAACCAAGTGATCCGTTTAAAGGTTGCCGAGATTCGCAAGACCGGACGCGACGCCAAGGGCGTGCGTTTGCAGCGCCTGGGCGAAGGGGACGAGGTCATTGCGATCACCAACCTCGGCGAGCAGGCGGCCCAACTTACCGACATCACCGGGGAACCCCAGCAGACCGAACTTTGAAACCCGACAGCGGCTACGACGGTTCATGAACGTGCAAGGAGCAACGATTTCACGATGAGTGCATTACCCGACGTCTCGCAGGCGAACTTTAAGAGCGAAGTGCTCGACAACGATCAACCGGTTTTGGTCGACTTTTGGGCGCCGTGGTGCGGCCCGTGCAAGATGCTTTCGCCCGTCGTCGAGAAGGTCGCTTCGGCGCACGACGGCAAGGCCAAGTTCGTCAAGCTCAACACCGACGAGAACCCGTCGCTATCGGGCGAATATCAGGTCTCGGGCATCCCGTGTCTGATCCTGTTCAAAGGCGGCAAGCCGGTCGATCGCATCGTCGGGTACGTTTCCGAAAACGTGATCACCTCGATGCTCGGCAAACACGTCGCCTAACGGCGCCGAGTTCGCGGCACGCGTCGAGCAAACGCTGCGCGCGCGCCAGCGAGCCGAGCCGTGGGCGATGGGCGCGACCTCCTTGGCACTCGCGCGCGAACTGCGCGCGGTCGAGAGCGAACTGGTACCCGCACTCGCGGGCTGCATCGCCCAGGGGCTCGTGGTCCAACGCGACGGATACTATCGCACGCCCGACTTCCAACCCGAACTGACCGCCGAACAGCGGTCTTTTTTCGACGCGGCGATTGCGGTGGACCCTGCGGCCCCATTCCTCCCGGCCGCGCGCGACGCCGTGTTCGAAGCGATCGCGGCGGCCGAAATCGCGGGCCTCTCGCGCGCGCTCGATACGTTGCTGGCCACCGGAGAGCTCGCGGGCGTTGCCGGCTCGCTCTATCGTCGGGAGCAGATCGCGTGGATTCGCGCGCTGCTCGATGAGTTCTTGGCACGGCAGGGGCGCATCACCGTCGCGCAGTTCCGCGACCTGCTTGGCAGCACGCGCCGATTCGCGGTGCCGTTACTAGAGTGGTTTGACGCACGCGGCATCACGGCGCGCGAGGGCGACGACCGCGTAGCGACGAATTGCGGCTCATGATCGATCCAGTCGCCTTACCAAAGGCCGAGCTTCACCTACATATCGAGGGGACGTTCGAGCCCGAATTGATCTTCGAGATCGGCGCGCGCAACGGCGTGGCGATTTCCTATCCCAGCGTCGAGGCGCTGCGCGAGGCGTACAGCTTCTCGGACCTGCAGTCGTTCCTGAACCTCTACTACGCCGGAATGAACGTCTTACGCGTCGAGCGCGACTACTACGATCTCACGGCGGCATACCTGCGCAAGGCCTCCGCTCAGGGCGTGCGTCATGCCGAGATCTTCTTCGATCCTCAGGCGCATACCGATCGCGGCGTCGCGTTCGAAACCGTCTTGAACGGCATTTGGGATGCGCTGCGCGACGGCGAGCGCGATCTAGGCATCACCTCGCACGTCATCATGTGCTTCCTGCGCGATCGGTCCGCCGATTCGGCGATGGCGACGCTGGAAACCGCCCTCGCGCACCGCGACCGCATCGTCGGCGTGGGCCTGGACTCCGCCGAGGTTGGCAATCCGCCCTCGAAGTTTACGGCCGTCTTCGATCGCGCTCGCGCCGAGGGGTTGCGCACCGTCGCGCACGCCGGCGAAGAGGGCCCGCCGCAGTACGTCTGGGAAGCACTCGACCTGCTCAAGGTGTCGCGCGTCGATCACGGCGTGCGCAGCATCGAAGATCCAGCGCTCGTGGAGCGCTTGGTGCGCGAACGCATTCCGCTGACGGTCTGTCCGTTGTCGAATCTGCGGCTCAAGGTCGTAGCGACCTTGGAGGACCATCCGCTCAAGCGTATGCTCGAGGCCGGCCTGGTCGCGACGTGCAACTCCGACGACCCGGCCTACTTCGGCGGCTACGTCGGCGACAATTTTAATGCCGTGCGCAAAGCCCTGGCGTTATCCGACGGCGAACTGGTAACGCTGGCGAAGAACTCGTTCGAAGCATCGTTCATCGACGACGCTTCAAAACGGCGCTGGATCGACGAGATCGATCGCTGCGCGCATCCGCGCCCCTAGGGCGCACGAAGGAGTCGATCGTGAAACGCATCGCAATCATCCTACTCTCTCTAGCCATGACGGCTGCGCCCGCCGTGGCGCAGATAGCCCTTCCCACCATTCCCGCCGGCATCACCGTGAACGCCAGCGGAACCGCGACGACGGCTGACGTCCTCGTCGTCCTGACGGTCGATTCAAAACTGCTGGCAAAGGGCTCGAGCGCAGCGGCGTACGCGCAAGCGGCGCGGGCGTACGCGGGGATTGCGGCTGCGGCGGGCTCGTCCGCGAACGTTGCGGATCTGGGCATGAAGAGCGGTGCCCAGGCGATGATGCCTCCCAATTTCGGTCAGCCTACGGAAACCGCGACGGTTTCTGTTGCGCCGGGAGATCTGCAAGCCGTAGCCGCGCGCCTGACGGCCGCACACTTCACGGTGGATCAGGTCATGGTGCGGGCGCGCGACCCCGACGCGCTGGACGCTCAAGCGCTGGCCGCGGCGACGCGCGCCGCCCGCGCTCGTGCCGAAACGATCGCGGCGGCCGACGGGCGCCACGTCGGCCGGCTGGTCAACGTCTCGCCGTCGCTCGCGTCGCTCTTCAAAGACGCGGCGGCAAATATCGTTCCGGCGGTGGGTCCGCTCGCTCAGATGTTCGCGCAAATGCAAAGCCAAGGCCAGAGCGTCACGGTCTCCGAGAGCGGCACCTACACGTTTGAACTGCTCCCTTAGGACGGTAGGACGGTGGTGAGATCATGAATGCCGATCGTATGACCGAGCGCGTTGCCGACGGGCTCAACGCCGCCTACTCGCGCGCGCTGGCCGAACACAACACCCAGACCGCGCCCGAACACATGCTCGCCGCCTTGCTGGAACAAGAGCGCGGCATCGCGCCGGATATCCTGGCTAAGGCCGGCGCCGATCCCAAGGCGTTCGCACGCAGCGTCGAAGACGCCATCGGCCGCCTGCCGCGGCTGTCGGGCGCCAACGCCGATTCCGCGCAGGTCACGCTGTCGCCCGAACTCGCGCGCTTGATGACCGTCGCGCAGGGCGAAGCCGAGAAGCTGCAAGACGACTACGTGTCGGTCGAACACGTCCTGCTCGCTATGGCGCAATCCCGCGGTTCGGCCGGCAAGCTCTTCGGCGATGCCGGACTCTCCTACGACAAATTGCTGGCGGCGCTGCGCGACGTGCGGGGCAATCAACGCGTGACGTCCCGCGATCCCGAGGGCACGTATAAATCGCTGGAACGCTACGGCCGCGATCTCACGCTCGAAGCCGAGCGCGGCAAGCTCGATCCGGTGATCGGACGCGACGAAGAAATTCGCCGCGTCATCCAAGTGCTCTCGCGACGCACCAAGAACAACCCGGTGCTCATCGGCGAGCCCGGCGTCGGCAAGACGGCGATCGTCGAAGGCTTAGCCCAGCGCATCGTTCGCGGCGACGTTCCCGAAGGGCTTAAAGACAAGCGCGTCGTTTCGCTGGACATGGGCGCGCTGATCGCGGGCGCCAAATATCGCGGCGAGTTCGAAGAGCGCCTCAAGGCCGTGCTCAAGGACGTCCAGCAGTCCGAGGGTCGCATCGTGCTGTTCTTGGACGAACTGCACACCGTCGTCGGCGCGGGCAAGACCGAAGGCTCGATGGACGCGGGCAATTTGCTCAAGCCGATGCTCGCGCGCGGCGAACTGCACATGATCGGCGCGACCACGCTGGACGAATATCGTAAATACATCGAAAAGGATGCGGCCCTGGAACGGCGCTTCGCGCCGGTGATGGTCGATCAGCCGTCGGTCGAGGATACGATCTCGATCCTGCGCGGCCTCAAAGAGAAGTACGAAGCGCATCACGGCGTGCGCATCAAAGACGGCGCGTTGGTCGCCGCCGCGACGCTCTCCAACCGCTATATCAGCGATCGATTCTTGCCCGATAAGGCGATCGACTTGGTCGACGAGGCGGGTGCCAAGCTGCGCACCGAGATCGATTCGATGCCGCAAGAACTCGACGAGCTGACGCGGCGCATCATGCAGTTGGAGATCGAACGCGAAGCCTTGCGCAAGGAAAGCGACAGCGCCAGTCGACGGCGTTTGGATGCGTTGGAGAAAGAACTGGCCGATCTGCGGACCGAGCAAACCTCGTTCAAGCTGCAATGGGAAGCCGAGCGCAACGAGGCGACGTCGCTGCAGTCCCTGCGCGACCGGATCGAACAGACCAAGGTGCAGATCGAACAAGCCACGCGTCAGGCCGACTACGGCCGCGCTTCAGAGCTGCAGTACGGCGCGCTGCCGAATCTTGAAAAGGAGCTGCACGCACAAGAGGAAGCGCTCGCGCCCCGCGACGGACGCAGCCGCCTTTCTAAAGAGGAAGTCGACGAGACGGACATCGCCGAGGTCATCGCTCGCTGGACCGGCATTCCGATCACCAAACTGCTCGAAGGCGAGAAGCAGAAGCTGCTGCACCTGGCCGACGAACTGCATCGCCGCGTGATCGGCCAGAACGAAGCCGTCGACGCGGTCGCAGAAGCGGTCGTGCGCTCGCGCGCCGGGCTCTCGGATCCCAATCGCCCGATCGGTTCGTTCATCTTCTTGGGTCCGACCGGCGTGGGCAAGACCGAGCTGGCGCGCGCGCTGGCGGAATATCTGTTCGACGACGAGCGCGCGCTGATCCGCGTCGATATGTCGGAGTATCAAGAGAAGCACACCGTCGCGCGGCTGTTAGGCGCGCCGCCGGGGTACGTCGGCTACGACGAAGGCGGTCAACTGACCGAGGCGGTGCGCCGCCGGCCGTACTGCGTGATTCTGTTCGACGAAATCGAAAAGGCGCACCCCGACGTCTTTAACGTCTTTCTGCAGATCCTCGACGACGGGCGCTTGACCGACGGCCAAGGGCGCACGGTCGACTTCCGCAACACGATCGTCATCATGACCTCCAACGTCGGCAGTCATCGCATCCTGGATTACAAGGGCTCGACGAACGGCGCCGACTACGCGGTCATGCGCGCGACGGTGCTGGACGAGCTGCGCCAGCACTTCCGCCCGGAGTTCCTCAATCGCGTCGACGAGATCATCGTCTTCCACGCGCTCGAGGAGAGCGAGTTGGCCAGCATCGTCGATATCCAACTTGGCCGCTTGCGCCAGCGTCTGGCCGAACGACGCATCACGCTCGCGCTCGATGACGAAGCCAAACGCCACCTCGTGCGCGTCGGCTACGATCCCACCTACGGCGCGCGTCCGCTCAAGCGCGCGATCCAAAAAGAACTCGAAACGCCGCTCGGCCGCCAAATCCTCGCCGGCGACATCCCCGACGGCGCCACCGTCAACGTCACCTACAACCAACCCAACGGCGAACTCATCTTCAACGTGTCAGTGTCACAGCGAGCGTAGGCGCGGTGTGTCATGGACAGTGTCATCGCGGTTTGTCATGGCGAGCGTAGCGCCCGGGAGGCGCGGAGTCGAGCCACGCGACGTCAGGTCGTGCAGCGCGTGGCTCGACTCCGGCGCCTTCGCGCCTACGCTCGCCATGACACCGCGCACGACGTCAGCTTGCAGGTAGACCACGGCAGCGATGGTTAAAGTATTCGCGTGATACCGCTCGTTGACGCTGAAGCAGCTCTCGCCTCGGTTCCCGGCCCGACGCCATGGCACCGCGCGACGCACCTCGCTCGTCACGGCGAATCCTTTAGCTTATACGAGCCCTATGACCGCAAGCGCGATCCGGGTAATTTGGAGAGGCTAGCGGGACTGGTCTTTCTCCAACTTGAGGGGAAGACGTACGGCATCTTCGGCTTCCAGTGTTATATCAAACCTCTGGGTGACGAACGGTTCGTTGTTTGGCACCATATCGGCACCGATAAGAATCGTACGGGCCTTCGCGTCGCGCTCTACGACGCACGGACATTACGAGCGATTCCGAAGCCCAACGTTGCCGCTGCAGCGGTGCGGAGTTCGAGCTCCCTATTGCTGGAAGCCGATCCAATAGCTTCTCTGGCTATTCCGGCGAGCCTACCCGACGGTCAGAACCGCATTGCCATCCCGGAGGCGCTTACGGAGATCGACGAACTTCTTATGTATGGTAACTCCACGACAAATGGGCGCACTTCAAATGGCTGGGATAAGAGTAACGTAACACTTGTACGCCTCTTGCCGAGCGAAAGGTCCGTGTACATTTATTGGCAGCGCTGGTTTAATGAGGGACCGTTCGACTTTGTGTGGCAGGGGCCAGATAAAGTTGCACGTGAACCGAAAAGCGGAAAGGTAGTCGGTCACGGCGTTCGCCTCGGCATTTTTGAATACGACGATTCGTTGCAAGAGGTTTCCTGGATTCAGGAAATTCACGCCGGCTCGTAGCCGCGCAAGGCCTCGCGTCGCGTGGCTCGACTCCGCGCCTCCCGGGCGCTACGCTCGCCATGACACTGGGATGGCGATCGAGAGCGACGCTATTCCGGCGTGGCGATCCGTTATTCCGGGGCGACGGGTTGGGTGCAGTACATGCAGCGTTTGGCGAGTTTGGGGATGTCGGCTTGGCATTCGGGGCACTTGCGCATGGCCGGATCGGGCGAGGGCTGGAGGAACGAGTTGCTGACCAGTTTGTTGGTGGGAACGATGACGAAGAAATACACGACCAGCGCGATGACCAAGAACGAAACGGAGGCGTCGACGAAGTTGGTGTAGAGAATCGGGTAGCCGCGAAAGCAGAAGGTTCCGCTCGCATTACATTCCGCGGCGCTGGCCGCGCCGGCGTGCCAGGAGACTAGGGCGCTTGCGAACGGCGTGAAGATGTCCTTGACGAACTCGTTGATCAGCGCGCCGATGGCGGCGCCGATCACGACCGCAACGGCGAGGTCGGCGGTCCTGCCGCGCAGCAAGAACTGGGCGAAGCCTTGGGCCAGCGTGCGCGTCCGGTGAGCGACGCGATGCGGATCGAAACTCATGCCCGGCCGGCTTCACGCTTTCGCGCGCGCAGGCGCTCGGTCTCGATGAGGAGGCGCTTGCGAATACGCACGGATTTAGGCGTGATCTCGACCAGTTCGTCGTCGTCGATAAACTCGATGGCGCGTTCGAGGCTCAGATCGTCGGGCGGTGCGAGCTTGACGTTATCGTCCGAACCCGAAGCGCGCATGTTGGTGAGCTTCTTTTCCTTCACGACGTTGAGCGATACGTCCTTATCGTCGTTGGAGCGCCCGACGACCATGCCTTCGTACACGTCGACGCCGGCGCCCACGAAGAAGCGGCCGCGCTGCTCGACGCCGCCCAACGCGTATGCGGTCGTGCGGCCGGTGTCGCTGGCCACCAACGCGCCGACGTTGCGGCCGGGGAGCTCGCCCTGCCATTCCTGATGATCGTAGTAGGTATGCGACATGACGGCGCTGCCGCGGGTGAGCGTCAGCAGTTCGCCGCGCAGGCCGAAAATGGCGCGCGTGGGCATCGTGTATTCGAGACGCCGCGATTCGCCGACGTTGAACATGTTGGACATGTTGGCTTTGCGGCGGCCGAGCGCTTCGATGACGGCGCCGGAATATTCGTCGGCGACGTCCACCACCACGTACTCGACGGGTTCCCAGCGCTTGCCGTCGCGCTCGGTCAGAATCACCTGCGGCTTGGAGACTTGCATCTCGTAGCCCTCGCGGCGCATCGTCTCGATCAAGATCGAGAGATGCAGCTCGCCGCGTCCGCGAACCTCGAACGTGTCGGCGCTCTCGGTATCTTCGACGCGAAGCGCGACGTTGGATTCGAGCTCGCGCATCAAACGGTCGCGGATCTGACGCGAGGTCACGTACTTCCCTTCTTTGCCGGCAAAGGGTGAGTTGTTGACGCTAAACGACATCGAAACGGTCGGCTCGTCTACCGCGATCGCGTGGATGCCTTCCGGAGAGACGGCGTCGGCGATCGTATCGCCGATATTGAGACCCTCGATACCCGAGACGCAGATGATGTCGCCGGCCGACGCTTCCTCGACCTCGATGCGCTCTAAGCCCGCGAACGCTAGCATCGTCGTCAGGCGCAAGCCGGTTTCGATCGTGCCATCGCGCGAGACCTTGGCGATCGGCGCGTTGACGCGCGACGTGCCGCGGAAGATGCGCCCGATGCCGATGCGTCCCACGTACTTGTTGTGATCGATCGCCGAGACCAGCATCTGGAACGGCCCCTCTTCGGCGGGCGCTTCGGGAACGTGGCGCAGGATCGCCGCGAACAGGGGTTCGAGATCGTTGCTTTCGTCCTCGAGATGGTTCTTGGCGATGCCGGCCTTGGCGTTGGTGAACAGCGTCGCGAAGTCGGCTTGCTCTTCGCTCGCGCCCAGTTCGATGAACAGGTCGAAGACTTCGTTGACGACTTCGGTGGAGCGCGCGTCTTTGCGATCGATCTTGTTGACGACCACGATCGCGCGCAGGTCGAGTTCGAGCGCCTTGCGCAGCACGAAGCGCGTTTGGGGCATCACGCCCTCGGCGGCGTCGACGAGCAACAACACGCCCTGCACCATCTGGAGCACGCGCTCGACCTCGCCGCCGAAGTCGGCGTGGCCCGGCGTATCGACGATGTTGAACTTGGCGTTGCCGTGGCGGACGGCCGTATTCTTGGCCAGAATCGTGATCCCGCGCTCGCGTTCGAGGGGATTGGAATCCATGACGCGGCTCTCGACGCGCTGGCCCTCGCGAAAGACGCCGCTCTGCTGCAGCATAGCGTCGACCAGCGTCGTCTTGCCGTGGTCGACGTGGGCGATGATAGCGACGTTGCGGATATCGGGTCGGGTTTGCACGTTCAAATACTGCCTAACGGGAGCAACCGGGGGGTCGGAAGGAGCAATTTTACCTTCCTTTGCGCATCTGGGTCAACAGCAGAAGTGGGAACGAGGCGACCTCGCTCCTACTGGGCGTCCTCACTGGGTAGCGCGAACCAGAAGGACGTACGGCGCATCGGCACGCTGTCGAAGCCGATCCGCCCGCCCATGAGCGTCACGAGCTGCTTGCTGATATACAGGCCTAGGCCGGTTGCGCCTTCGTCTTGCGATACGCCGCCGAAACGTGTGAACACCTTGTTGCGGTCTTTGGAGCGAATGCCGGGGCCGGTATTGGTGACGCGAAAGAACACCTCGCCGTCGTTGCTCGCGATCTCGATGCCGACCGGAGAGGTCGCCGGTGAATACTTGACCGCGTTCGAAAGAAAGTTCGTGAGGATTTGCACGACGCGGCCTTCGTCGGCGACGATGCTGGGGAGCGGCTTGTTCGCGGTAATGCAGAATTCGCGGTCGTCGTGCGCGCTGCGAGCGCGCGAGACCGACTCTTCGACCAGGGTCATCGGATCGGCGCTTTGCATGCGCAAGGTGAGCTGGCCCGCATCCATGCGCGAGAGCAGCAGAAAATCCTCGAAGATCGAGGAGAGCCGCATCGTCGAGCTCGATAGCACGCCGAGCAGATCCGTTCGGCGCTCGGCGGACAGTTCTTCGAGGTGCGCGGAGATAAGCGATGCCGCGCCGCGAATCGCCGCCAACGGCGAGCGAACTTCGTGTGCGACGATCGTGAAGAAGTCGCTTTGAAGGCGCGCGTTCTCTTCAACCATGCGGCGGCGTTCGATGGCGACGTGGTGGGCGCGCGCGTTGGTGAGCGCCAGTCCGACCAGGTTCACGAAGATCTGCATGTCGCGCAGGATGTCGCGTGTGGGAATCTTGCCGTCGGCGGGATGATCGGCCGAGAGATAGCCTAGGCGCCGGCCGTCGCCGTCGGCAAGAACGAGCGCGAGGGCGTCGCGTTCGTGCCAACTGGTCTTATCGGTGCGCGGCCCGTCGCGCGGAAGGTCGCCGATGTAGATGCGGCGATCGGTATCCTTTGCGTGTTCGGCGGCGATGTAATAGCAGTTCGGGAACACCTCGTAATCCGGCTGCAGAAACTCCGCGACGTCTTGGAAGTGAATGATCTCGCCAAGATGGTCGCGCACGATATCGTCGGGAAACCCCCACATGACCAGGCGTTGTAACTCGCCTTCGGGTTCGTCGGTAGCGACGATGCTGACGCATCTCCAGTGAAAGACCTCTCCGAACGCGCGCGCGATCGATTCCACTGCCGGCTGCAGATCCCGCGCTTGCAGGATGTCGTGCGTGACGGCCAAGATGCGCGGGAGAACGCCGCTTTGTTGGATGGACGAACCGTATGCCGGCATTGCGACCCTAGCGCAATTTCTGCAGCAGCGTGTGGACCGCCGCCTGGAGTTGGGCGTCGTCGTCCGAACCGATCTGCCGTTGGACGGTAACGTCAACCGGTCGCGGATGGCGTTCCATCGGTTGACCTTGCTCGGTCGACACGCGCGTGGACGGCAGGCGGAACGTCGTGCCGTCGATCAGTTGGATCGCCGACGTGAAGATAATCCATCCCGCGGTCGGCTCGCCGACGACCGGGCCGAGATGCATCGCCTCGTAGCCTTGGGTGAAATCTTCCCCGTCGGAAAGCGTTTCTTCGTTCACGATCAGCACCGTGGGTTTTTCCAGAGCGTGCTGTCCGAGTTGCTCGCGCACGTCGACGGTGGGCTGGTCGCGTGAGGTGAACTGTAGATACGCGCGGCGCGAAAGCACGTCGAGCGCGTAAGCGTTCACGAATCCGCCCTCGTTAGAGCGGATATCGATAACGATGCCTCGTTTGGTCATCTGCTGGGTGTTGAGATCGCGATACATTTGGTCCAACGATCCTTCTTCCATGTCGGGAAGATGAACGTACCCTAGCTGGCCGCCGCTGACCTTGTCGACGTACGCGCGATTGGCGGCGACCCAAGCGCGATACCGCAGCTGCGCTTCGCTGGCGTAATCCGTAGGTTGCAGCGCGACGTCGTGCGAGCCGGTCGACGTCCCAATCGAGAGCGTCACTTTCTTTCCGATCGTGTTGTTCAGGAGCTGGTCCAGGCTGACGTGCCCGTCGATCGCCGTGCCGTCCATGGCCAGCAGACGATCGCCCACGGCGATCTCACCGCCGATCGCCGCCGGCGATTGCGCGAGGATGCCCGTGACGCGCAGGGTACCGTCGCGTTCGTAGGCCAGGCGATCGAACGAAAGGCCGAGGCGTCCGGTGATCGGACGCAGGCCCGTTGGCGGCGGGTATGCGCCGCTGTGCGAACTGTTGAGGTCGCCGACCATCAGATTGAGCAAGCGATTGAGGTCGGCGGGATTCTGCGCGCCTTGGAAGCGCGGGAGATATGCGGCGCGCACGGCCTCCCAGTTCACGCCGTTGGTGTGCGGGTCGGCGTAGTAATCGCGAATCGCACTCCACGCCTCGTCGAACGCCTCGATCTTGTCGCGATTCCAGTCTTCGTCGAACTCTGCGGCGATGGAAACCGGCGCCGTCTTGGAGTCGGCCAGCGTCACGTTTTGGAGCGTTCCGCGATCGCCCAGGTAGTAGACCGACTTTCCGTCGGGAGCCCATTGCGCCAGGGCCTTTACGCCGGGCGATGCCGTCAGTTGGCGCGCGACCGGGTTCTGCGCGTCGGGATCGAGCGGGAAGAGAAAGAGGTTCTCTTGACCGCCGAGCTCGGCCGTCAAGAGCGCGCTCGTGCCGTCGGGCGAAATGGCGGCGTCGTCGCTGCTCAACCCGGTCGTCAAGTAGGTAACGCGATCGACGATGCCGGCGAAGGTGATGCGGACGTCGGGCGGCGCGTGCTCTTTTTTCTTGTCGCCCTTGGCCGCGGCGGCGGTTACGGGATTGGGGCCGGGTTGTGCCCCGCCGGTGGGCGTGAAGAGCTGATGAAACTTATCCTCGACGAAGATCGGGGTTCGCGTAACGAGATCGACGCGCGCGACCTGGCTGGGCTCGGTCCGTTGGCCGGTGGTGTAGAGCAGCGACTTCCCGTCCGGGCTCCAAGCGATCGAGTTGGCAAAAGCGTTGGCCAGGTACGTGATCGTGCGGTCCCGCGCGTCGGCAACGTTGGCGACCGACACGTTCGTGAAATCCAGGGCGTCGAAATCAAGATAGGCGATCCACCGCGCGTCCGGCGACCAGGCCAGCCCGACGTCGGGCTCCCCCGGCGTGATCGGCAGATCCGCGCGCGCGACCGTGCGTACGCTCTTGTCCGCGGGATCCAGAACGCGAAGGGACGTGCCGTCTTGTTCGTAGGCGATCGACGCATCGCCGCCCGCGACCTTGGGCGCGTAGGTGAGAAAACGGATGTCCGCGGGATTTGGTACCAACGTGGTGCGGGCGTCGTGAATGAAATCGTACAGGTAGATACGATCCTCGTGGCCGGCGCCCGACGCGAATGCCAATGCGTTGCTGTCGGGCGACCAGGTAAACTCGCGCGCGTACTCGTCGTGGCCCGTCACCTTGAACGCCGCTCCGCCGCTCGCCGCGACGGCAAAGAGTTGTCCGTGCACCAGGAACGCCAACTTCTTGCCATCGGGCGAAACGCGATAATCGGTGTAGCGATCGCTCATCGAAACGTGTCGTATCTGCGGCTGCGAGACGACGCCTTGCATCGAGACGCTCACGGGTTGGGCGCGGCCGTCGGTCGTGTCGAGCCTCCAAATGCCGAAGTCGCGTTCGAATGCGATCGTCTTTCCATCGCGCGAGATCGTCGGCCAAACCACGCGACCTTGGGTGAAGTGCGTGATCTGGTGCGCCGCCGCGCCGATCTCGCGCTCCCAGATGTTCTGCGCACCGCTGCGATCCGACATGTAGAAAAGATGCTTGCCATCGGCTCCCCACATCGCCCAGTCCTCGCGCGCCCCGCCGTCGGTGACGCGCTGGTAGGTCGGGCGATCGCCGGCGCCGCGGCGGATCCAAATTTCGGATTCGTCGATGTGACTGTGTCCCAAGCGCCACCATTGCGCGCCGGAGAGGCCGCGCACGTTGAACGCGATGCTCGCGCCGTCGGGCGACGGCGCGCCGAAGAACTCGTTGATATAGGGTTGGCTGACGATGGGCATCGGCGTGCCGCCGCTTTCGCGTACGCGCAGCACGTCGCGCTCGCCCTGGATGTTATGAATCGGGCTGGAGAAATAGACCCATCCGTCGCTCGACCAGCCGTCGAGTTGCTGCGTCACGTCGTCGTACGTCAGCTGTGTTAACGAGCCCGTGGCCAACGTCAAAATGTAGATGTCGCCGTAACCGCCGCGTTTGGAAACGAAGGCTAGTTTCGTGCCGTCCGGCGAGTAGACGGGTCGGTCGCCGACCGTGTTGTCGGCGACCAGCAGCCCTGCGACGCCGCCCGCGCTGCTCACCGTCCAGATGCTACCCCCCGAAACAAACGCGATCTCGCGTCCGTTGGGAGAAATCGCCGGTTCGGCCAGCGAGGCGCGTCCGTCCGCGCTCGCGCGTCCGCTCGCCGCACAAAAAAGTGCCGCTAACGCGGCACAGACTACGGCGATGCGGCGCGATGCAACCATACGCTAGCCGTTTACGCGCGCGCACGGTCGTTTCCCGCGTGCGCGCGCGTGTGGGCGGACTATGGGGCGATTGGCGCGTTATCTAGGATGTTGGTCGCGTAGAACGTCCCGCCGCGCCAGTAACCGGTGGCGGTGATTTGGCGTCCGACCGCAACCCGTCCCGAGGTCTTGCGGCGCAACGCCGGCGTGTCGTTGATGACGATGCTGCCGTTGGTCTGCTGAATGGTAACCAAGTGACCCGAAACCGACGTAATCGTTCCGCTCACCGTACCGCGGCGCATGCTGGGCATGTATCCGGAGCAGTTGCCGTTGGCGACCCAGGACCCGTTTTGCCACGATCCGCAGTACGGGTCGCCGACCCGCGCTTGCGCGGAGACCGGCGCGCTTGTGACGAGCAGTCCCGCGGCGAAGACCGCGCCGGCAAGGCCGAGAGAGAGGGTGCGAGCGTTCATAGATACTCCTTATGACAGTGAAGGCGTATCGTTTATACCCGCGTATGGGCCCGCAGCACGCCGAGCGCCCGCACGGCTGCTAGGCTCCTAGGGGGCGGCGATCGAGAGCGGCGTGCCGCCGACGGGAATCGGCGTGCCGACCGTGCCCGTGGCCAGGTCGAGCGGTACGAGCGCGTTGTCTTGCCGCATGACGATCCAGAGCGTCGTGCCGTCGGGCGAGCGGACGATGCCGTCGGGAGCGCCGCCAACGCGAATCGACGCGCGCGCACGTCCGGTTGCCAGATCGATCGGCGTGACGGTGTAGCCCAGGTAATTGGTAACGTACAACGTGCCGCCGTCGCTCGAAAACGCCATCATCTGTGGAACGATGCCGGCGGGCACGACGCGCGTCGTTGCGGTCGCGAGGTCGACGATCGTCACGGTCCCCGAGCCGTTGTTGGCGACGTAGAGTGTCTTGCCGTCGGGCGAGATCGTGATGCCCGTTGGTTTGGAGCCGACGACGATCGGCGGCTGCGCGGCGCGCGTGGAAAGATCGACCGAGGTTACGCCGTCGCCGCCCTGATCGGTGACGTAGAGGTGGTTGCCGTCGGGCGCGACGACGATGTCGCGGGGCGACGCGCCGACGGCGATCGGCGTTCCGGCACGCAACGTGGCGGTGTCGATCGGCTGCACGGTGTTGTCCGAGGAGTTAGCGACCCAGACCGTCTTCCCATCCGGCGTTATCGCGGTACCGCTGGGCGCGTTGCCGACCGCAACGGTCGCGATGGTTTTTCCCGCGATCGTGTCGACGACGCTCAACTGATTCGAGTTGCGATCCGCAACGTACAATCGCGTACCGTCCGCGTCGAGCGCGGCGTCGCGCGGGCCCGATCCCACGGCGATCGGTGCGCCGGCCACGCGCGCGTGCAGATCGACCGGCGTTACGGTGTTGTCACCGTAGTTTTCCACGTAGGCGATCGGGATGCGGCGTCCGGGTGGTGCGGCCTGTACGATTGCGGGCGCGGGACCGCTCGATGCGTCGATCGGCGCTGGAAACGCGACGGCTCGCGCGGAATACGACGGCGGCGCGTCTTGCGTTGCGGTGCCCCAAGCGCGGTTGGGCGATGCCCCCAGCGTAAATGCGAGCGCGAGCGTTCCCTGCATCGGAAGCGCTACCCACGTGCGTTGCGACGGTTTTCCATCGACGCGCAGGGACTGCACGTACGGCGCGTCGTCCGCCGCAGCGGGCGCGTCGATGGCGATTGTCGGTCCGCCCGGAGAGCGCACGACGACGTGCGCGAACAGCGGGCTGCCGATGTCGAGCACGCGCACCGACGGATTTTGCGGGTACAAGCCGATCGCCGACCAGACGTACCACGCGCTCATCTCGCCCAGGTCGTCGTTGCCGGGCAAACCGGCGGGCGTGTCGGTATAGAGCGTGTCGAGCGCGTCGCGCACGACCGCCTGCGTTCGCCACGGCTCGCCCGCCGAGAGGTACACCCACGGGCTGCCCAGGCTCGGCTCGTTTCCCAACCACGCGTAGGGATGGTTTTGTCCCGCGTTGATCTGCGAGAAGAACGCGTCGAGCCGCGCGACCGTTGCCGCGCGCCCGCCGATCCCCCGGATCAGATCCGCGAGATCTTGCGGAACCATCCACGTGTATTGCGCGGCGTTCCCTTCTTGAAAGCCGCTCTGTCCGTTGTCGGTGATCGGCGTTTGCTCGAAGCCGCCGTCGACGCCGCGCGGCGCGATCCAGCCCGTTGCGGTATCGAACAGGTTCGACCAGTTCTGCGACCGCAGCAGAAACGTGCGAGCCGTGGCACCGTCGCCGATCGCGCGCGCGAGCCGCGCGATCGAAAAATCGTCGAGCGCGTACTCGAGCGTTTCGGAGGCACCGTTGGGCACCGGTGAAACCGACGTCACGTGCGTGTTGACGATGTACCCGCGCGACAGATAGTCGGCAAGCTCGGGCCGCTCGAGATACCAACCCATCGCCGGCGCTACGCCTGCATCGGAAGCGCCCTCGACCATCGCGGCCAGTGCCGCGCGCACGTCGAAATCGCGGGCGCCGAAGGCGTACGCGCCCGCGATGACCGGATCGACCGAGTCGCCGCCCATCACGCTGGTCGGGCCGTTGGCCAGCGCCCAACGCGGCAACTGCCCCAATTGCGCGGCCGCATCGACCAGCGATTGCATCATGTCCGATACGCGATCGGGAACCAGCAGGGTCATCAGCGGCACCTGCGAGCGATAGATATCCCAGTCGGAAAAGTTCGCATACTCGACGTGTCCCGGCCGCGCGCGATGGACGCGCCCGTCGAACCCAGCGTAGCGGCCGTCTACGTCGCTGAAGACGTTGGGGTGCAGCAGCACGTGATAGAGCGCGGTGTAGAAGGTGGCTTGACGTTCGCGCGTTCCGCCGTCGATCGCGATGCGATCGAGCAGCACGCTCCACCGGCGCGCTGCGTCGTCGCGCACGGCGATGGGATCCCAACCGCGGTTTTCGGCCAGCAGATTGGCGCGCGCCCCCGCGACGCTCACGAACGAGAGCCCGACTTTAAGCTCGACTTGCGCGGCGCGCGTGGTATCGAAGGTCGTCCAGGCGATGCGCTGGTCGCTGGAAACGCCCCAGGCCACAAACGGGCGGCTAAACCGCGCGAAGAAGTAGACGTTGAAGGTGTCGGGCATGCCGCAAAATCCACCGGCGGCCGCCGAACCCTCGATCGCATCGTTTCCAACGATGCGGACGTGCGCGTCGCTGACGCCGGCTTGGTCCGAACCGGCGTTAAAGATCAGGTGCGCCTGCGTCGTCGCCGGAAAGGTGAAGCGGCCCAAGCCCGTGCGCGACGTCACGGTCAACTCGGCGCGAATCGCGGGCGATCCCAGGTCGACCGCGTACCAACCCGGCGCCTCGACTTCGCTCGCGTGCGAAAACGGCTGCTTTGCCTTTGACGGATCGCCAATCGACCCGATGGTCGGCAAGATGCCGAAGTCGCCGAAGACCGAGCAGCCGGGACCGCTGAGATGCGTGAGGCTGAATCCCGTGATCGCGCCGTCGCCGTAGTCGTAGCCGCCGCCGGCGTTCTGCGACGGCGTGTCGGGACTCCATTGGACCATACCAAACGGAACGTCGGCTCCCGGAAACGTGTCGATCGGGCCGCCGACGGGCGTCCCCGACGTGCCGATCGATGGGTTGACGAGCAACAGCGGATCGACCGCAGCCGCGTGTGCCGCGGCCGTCAGCGCGGCGGTCGCCAGGCACAACGCCCAGGCGGCGCGTCCGACTTTGGTTAGGGCGCCGCCGCCCGATAACGGAACTGTCCCGAAGCCCATTCGCATCGACTCCCATCTTTCATCGCGAACGATTCGCAGCCGTCGACGTCGGGATTGAAATCCTCGTTGAGCGTTCGCGATGCGTCCTTATCGACGCGATCGTCGCCGCGCGCGCAGGCGCGGGCCTTCACATAGGAAAACTGAGGATCTTTCGTAAGAACGTTGAGTTCGTTGACGAGACGTTGCGCATCGGTCATGAAGGGGTAGTCGTGAAACTCTTCTTTGAAATCCTGCTTTCGATCGTTTTGCATCCCATCGCGATGATCCTGATGTGGGTGAACCTTCTGGGCCGAGGCGACCTGACCTCGACCCAGAAGGTCGTCTGGTTCATCGTTGGGATCGTCTGGGGCTTGGGCCCCATCGTCTATATCCTAGTTGCCGACGGCGCGCTTTGGTGACCTAGCGACGACCCGCCCAGCCGGTGAAATCGATGCGATTGGCTTCCAGTTCGCCGCCGTTGCGATAGCCGCTGACGTTGACGATCATTCCGCGTCGCAGGTCGGTGCCCGTCGGATTGATGATCGTTCCCTGATGCAGGTGCACCGCGATGTCCCGGCCGCGGGTACGAACGGTCATATCGAAACGGTCGAACGAGGTCACGATGCCCGTGACGTCGGTGTGGCGACGATCGTTTCTGGCGTAGCCGGGCTGCGCGTAGCGCGTCGAGGGATAGACCTGCGCTTGGGCCTGCAAGCCCGTCAGCGATGCGAACAGCGCCAGCGCCGCAACGACGCCGAGCGCCCTCGCGGCGGTTGGGATAATCTTCTTGCCCATGGAGTGCTCCTCTAAAAGGTGGGGATTGATATCCCTACAACGAGAACGCTCGCGCCGCGCGTCGCCCCATTAACGATTTTCTAATACGCGCGCACGTGGGTTCTTATCTTAGAATAGGAGCGTTTGAAATTCGCCGACCGGGCGGAAGCCGACTCGTTCGTACAAGCGGATCGCCGCTCGGTTGAAATCGTTGACGTAAAGACTGAGCGTGGGGACGTCTTTGAGCAGTTGGCGGCAGACGCCCGCGAGTGCCGAGGTTGCCAGGCCGGCGCCGCGCATCGAGGGCGGCGTCCAAATACTTTGCAGTTGTGCGGTCTGCGAACTCCACGCTCCGATGTTGCAGAAAAAGCACAGCACGCCGTCGCGTTCGCCGACCCACCACATGCGGCGCGCGATCATCTGCGAGACGCCGCCGGCGAAGTCGGCGGGTAAGGCGCGCGGATCGTAACCGAGCTCGCCCAGAATCATCTCGGCGGAGCTGTGCGCCACCGCCGCGGTTTCGTCCGGACGCGCGCGCCGCGCGACGGTTCGATCGTCGGGCGCCAGCAAGGTCGTTGCGTCGACGGCCATGACCGGTTGACGTTCGCGCACGATGCGCGCGGCCCGGTGACGGGCCTTCACGCCCGCCCAATAGCGCGCGACTTGCGGACGCGGACCGACGATCATGCGTTCGCCGCGGTGCTTGGCAGCGAGCGGGACAAAGGCGTCGACCGCCGCGTCGTTGGCGGCGAGCACGACCTGCCGTCCGAAGAACGCCACGCCGCAAACGGCGCCGCCGTCATACGCGACGTAGAGCGCGCCGCGCGCCAGGCTCGGCGGATCCGAGAGGACGAGGTGCGTGAGAAACACGTTGTCGTAGGGCGCGCGGCCGAGAAATTCGACGACGGTGCTCTGGTCGCCGGGCGCATAACGCCTAATCTCGAGGGGCAACGGGGTAAATTACTCGATCGCCGCAAACGCGATCGGCTTGGTGGTGGGGGCCTTGCTGCCGCCGGCGGGTTCGACGCTCACGGCCACCGCGGCGAGCGCGCGCGCGTCCATCGGGACCGCGACGATCGCAACGCCCTGCGCGTCGGGCATGAACGTGAGCGAGGGCGCGACCGTCTTCGCGCCGCGCGCAAGCGTCCACGCTTGGTAGACCATGCCTTTGGGCGGCTGGGTCATATCGTGCATGGCGATGTAGACGCGGCCGTCGCGAACGATCACGTCGCCGTCGTGCACGGCGATGCGGCGCGCCTGCGCGCTGGCGGTGTCGGCCAGCATCGTTTGCATCGCCGCGGCATCTTGCCGTGCCTGGCTCAAACGGCTCGCGAGCCAGAAGTTCGACGCCGTCGCAATCAAGGCGATGGCAAGGCAGGCTGCGGCTGTAAAATAGGCGGGCCACGTTGCCGCATGGGAACGCATCGAAGGAGCGTCGACGCGACGGTCTCCGTCGAGCGTCGCGCGGACGTCGCGCATGATGCGCCCCTTGAGAAACGCGCTTACTTGCGGCCCATTCTCTCCGGTTTGACAGGCTTGCGCTCCCATCGCCAGGGCCGTCGTCGCCTCGGAAAGAGCCGCGTACTCCGCGGCACATTGGGGACATAGGCGCAGATGTTCGCGCACGCGCGCCGCATCTGTAGCTCGAAGCGATCCCAGCGCGTAGGCCGCAACGTCGTCGAGGAATGCGTCGTGCGTCATACCGTCACCGACTCCGACAGCGCGGCGCGCAAGCGTCCTAGACCGGATCGGATTCGCGTCTTAATCGTTCCCAGCGGAACGCCGCTGCGTCGCGCCATCTCCTCGTGCGTCAGGCCGCCGAAAAAACCCATCTCGATCGGATCGCGTTGCTCGGGAGGCAGCTCTGCCAGCGCCCTTCGCACGCGTATGGCGTCGAGGTTGGCAAACGCGGTGGCTTCCATCGGCTCGTCCTCGGGCAACGTTTCGGGCAACTCGGCCGTGGCGTGAGCCGAAACGCTGCGCAGCACGTCCAGCGCGCGGTTGCGGGAGACGCGCGCGATCCATCCCGCGAAGTTGCCTTCGCGAAACCGCTCCGGAGCCGTCCAAATCTTCAAAAAAACCGCCTGTGTTACGTCCTCTGCCGCACCAACGTCACCGAGCATTCGCAGGGCGATGCCATAGACCAGTCGACCGTACGCATCGTAGAGTTGTTCGAACGCCTTGGTGTCCCGGGCGACGACCCGAGCCATCAGGAGGCTTGCGTCTTCCACGCCGCATCGATTCGCCTCATCTAGGGGTCCCGCCCTCGCTCGACGTAACGTTTGCCCTCGGCCGACGGATGTATGGGTCGAGGCGTAGAACGCCCGCGAGACGATGGACTCTCTGGAGGCGCTGCGGGCCAAGATTCCGCAGTTTCCCGGCTACGGCGACCAGCCCGCTCGGCAACTGGCCGATGGACTGATCCGTTCGTACGTCGGCGAGGCGCTGGCGACGCTGGAACAGCGGCACCCCGAGTATTTTGCCGCCGCCGGCCAGCAATACCAAACGCTGGTATTGCGGACGGGCTTCGTCAATCAGGTCGCGTTTCGTCCCTTTGAATACGCGGTCGTCGACGATCGGTTCGCGCGAGCGCTTGCCGACGAGGACCTCGCCGCGATCGGCGCGGCGGATCGCGCGGAAACGGTCGAGGAGGCAGCGCTGGACGCCTACCTCGACGAAATCCGCGCCACGCTCGATCGCCGAGACAAGACGATGTCGGAGGCCCAAACGCTCGAAGCCCTCTGAGCGGGAACCGCTTCGCGAGGCGGATAAGGGCGTCGCATGCTCCCTCGATCTTTCGTTGTTGCCGCTTGCGTCGCGCTGTGCGCGGGACGTGCCGATGCGGCCGCGACCGATTCGCTGCACCTCTTGCCGCGTCCGCAAAGCATCGTAGGGGTTTCCTGCCGCGCGCCGTTCGCTTTCGATCGCGCCTTGCGCGTCGCGCGCACGAGCGATCCCGCGGCCGTTGCGGAACTCGTCGAGCGTTGGCGCGGTTTGGGAATACGCCCCCCGCAAACCGCAACGGTGCCCGACATCACCTTCGCTCGCGATGCCTCGATCGCACCGCAGGGCTATCGCCTGGACGTCCGCGGCGCGAACGTGACGATCGCGTCGGCCGACGCCGACGGCGCCTTCTACGCCATGATGACCTTGGCGCAACTGCCGCAGCGCCGAGGTTCGGGCTGGGAGCTGCCGTGCGTTCGCATCGCCGACGCTCCCGCGCTGCGCTGGCGGATCCTCTCCGACGACGTGTCGCGCGGGCCGTTGCCGAACATGCGCTATTTTAAGGAACGCATCCGCACGATCGCGGCATTCAAGATGAACGGCTACTCGCCGTACATGGAGCACGTTTTTCTGAGTCCGACCGATCCGCTGCCAGCTCCGCTCGACGGCATCACGCCCGCCCAGCTGCGCGAGCTCGCGCTCTACGCCAAGCGCTTCCACGTGTCGTTTATCCCCGAGCAGCAGTCGTTCGCGCACATGCACAACACGCTCAAGATCGAAGAGTACGCCGACGCTGCGGAACTGCCGCACGGTTTCCTGCTCTCCCCCAACGTCCCGTTGTCGATGCAATACTTAACGCGCTTGGTGCGCGAGGAGCTTGCGGCCGTGCCGCATCCGGCGTTCTTTCATATCGGTTCGGACGAGACGGCGACCCTGGGCAGCGGGAAGACGACCGCCTACGTTGCCGAGCACGGCAAATCGCAGGTCTACGCCGCGCACGTCACCGCGATGAATCGCCTGATCGCGCCCTCGGGAGCCCGCGTGATGCTGTGGGACGACGGAATCGAGAACGATCCGGCGATCATGACGATGATTCCCAAGAGCGCCGTGATCGTCAACTGGCATTATGGCGCCGAGAAGAGTTTCCAGCGGTACATCGATTTGATCGCCAACGGTGGATTCCAACAGATGGTCGCGCCCGGCGCCAACAATTGGAGCGAAGTCTACCCCGATCTCCACGCTGCGATCGCCAACGAAAACGTCTTTATCACGCAAGGCAAAGCGGCGCACGTGCTCGGGCTCTTTGAGACCGTCTGGAACGACGACGGGGAAACGCTCTTCGAAGCCACGTGGTATCCGGTAATCTATGCGGCGTCGGCGGCGTGGGAACGCGGCGCGGTCGATCCGGCCCGTTTCCAAGCCGACTTTCCGCACGCATTTTTCGGCAGCGACGATCCCCAGTACGGCAGCGATATCGCGCGTCTGGGCGACGCGCTCGCCCGTCTGCAGGTGCCGCGAGGTCACGACCTGAGCGACTATCTGCTGTGGGCCGATCCGCTCGACGCCTCGATCGACGCGCGGATGGCGACCACCGATCTACGTGCGGTTCGTTTGGAGAGCGAGGCGGTGGAACGCCATCTGCTCGCGTCGCACCCGCCGCTGCACGCCAATGCGGCGGCCGTGATGTTTCTGGCGGCGCGTAAATACGATCTGATCGGGCGCAAGTTTCAAGCGGGCCAGGAGATACGCGATTATTACGCCGATGCGATCGCGCACGCCGGCCAAAAGGCGTCGCCCACCATACGTGACTTGTTTTGGGATAAGTATTGGTTTTGGGAGTTGCGCGACGACTACGAAGAGCTCGCGCCGCTCTACGCTCGCGCCTGGCACTACGAAGACCGCGACTCGCACTTGCAGAGCAATCTCGAACGTTATCACCTGATGAGCCAGCAGATGATCGTGGACGCCGATACGATCGACCGCGCGATCTACGAAAACTACGTCCCGGACAAAACGCTGCCGCCGTTCGACCAGTTGTTCCCGAAGTGATGCCCGGCGCCGCGATCCTGGCGGTATTCCTCATCTTTGCCGCCTTGATGTACCGGCGCGTCGTTCCCGCATTGCTGGCCGTCCCGTTGATGGCCGTCGCGATGGGCCTGGTCGCGGGCGTGCCTCCGCACGCCGTCGGTCTGACGATCGTGAGCGGCGCGAGTTCGCTTGCCAAGGTCTACGTCACCGTGATCTTCGGCGCGCTCTTGGGGCGCGTCACGCTAGACACCGGGATCGCACGCGCGTTGGTGAACCTCGCGGCCGAATACGGCGGCGAACGGCCGCTGGCGTTGGCGCTGATCCTATGCGCGGTGGTCGCGGTGCTCTTCGGATCGCTCTCGGGATTGGGTGCGATCATCATGATCGGCTCGATCGTTCTGCCGATCATGATGACGACCGGCGTCCCCCGCAAGATCGCGGCCACGCTTTTCCTGATGGCGTTCGCGCTGGGCTACATTTTCAACCCGGTCGCCTGGACGTTCTACACGACGCTGTTCGGCATCACGCAGCAGCAACTGCTCGGATACGCCGTCGTGCTCGGCATCGTCGACGCGCTCGCGCTGGCGATCTACGCGGTCGTCTCGATGCGGCGCGAGCGCGACTACGCCGCTTGGGCCGTCAAAGCGCAAGCCGTCGAACGCTCGGGGGTCGGATGGTGGGCGTTGATCGCGCCGATTTTGCCGATCGTGCTGTACTTCGTGCTGAAACTCGACCCGATACTGGCATTCGCGCTCAGCGCGATCTACGCGGCGTTGGCGACCAAACCGCGCGAGGTCGTAAAGATCCTCGTCGCTTCGTCGATCCGCGGCGTCGAGGACGTCGCGCCCGCGATCCTGCTGTTCGTGGGGATCGGAATGCTGTTTGCGATGACGACGCAGCCGCAGTTCGTCGCCGCCTTGCGTCCGCTGGTCGATGGCGGGTGGCTGCGCAATCCGATCGCCTTTATCGCGATCTTCGGGCTCTTGAGCCCGCTGGCGCTCTATCGCGGCCCGCTCAACCCGTTCGGCGTCGGCATCGCCATCTTCACCGTGCTGTTAGCGACGCACGCGCTGCCGCCGATCGTGCTGGTGGCCGCCGTGATGGCGGTCGTTCAGGTGCAAAACGTCTGCGATCCCACCAATACCGCCAACGTATGGGTCGCGAACTTCACCGGAACGCCGATCGCCGAAATCACCAAACGCACGCTGCCGTATCAGGTCGCCGTGGCGACCCTCGCGTGCGTCGTCGCGGTGTTGGGCGCCCGAGCCCTGCTCGGCTCCCAGCCGTTTGCCTCGATCGTGCAACCCGCGTACGCCGCCGCGCCGTCGGATGCCGGCATGTTTGCCAAGCCCGAATCGGCGATGCGCGTTTGGGTCGACGACGACGGCAGCGCGTTTGCCCGAGCCGGAGCCGATGCGGTCGCGACCGCGATCGACGGACACGATGGCCTGCACGCGTCGCGCGCGCACGACGATCCCAACGCGTCGGACTGCGCGCACAAGTCGTACGCCGCCTATCTCGACGTGCGCTCCACAACGTTTGCGCTGATCGAAGGCACCGATCTGGATATCGGCCTCGTGCTCGAGGACTGCGGCGGTTGGGGCGTGGGCGAATGGCACGATCACAACGTTTTCGGCGCCGGCCCCACCTCGAGCGACGCGCGCGCGCTTGCGCTGGCCGGCCTGGATCGCCTTCGGGTATGGTCCGCGGCGCATCCGGCGCGCGCCGAACATCTCTACGCGGACGGGCTGGCGTACCAGGCCGGAGACCCGCCGACGTTTTACTACACGTTGTTCAAGACGATCGACGGCCAAATGCGGGCGTTCGTTCGGGCCGGCGGTCCGGCCTACGATGCCGGCATGCGGACCGGCGATATCGTCGACAAACTCGACGGTCAGTTTTGGTGGACGTACGGAACCTATCAGACGCAGGCCCGCGCGTTCGACGGCAAGCCGCACTCGTTCGAGATCGAACGCGGCGGCAACACCCTCGAGGTGCAGCTGGGCGCCCCATTCTTGAGCACGTAACACGTAATTAGAAAGAGCACATGATCGATCCGCTTCTCACTGCGTACTGCGACGCTCGGGCCGACGAGCACCTCGAGGAACTTAAATCCTGGATCGCTATTGCGTCGATCTCGGCCGATCCCGCGCATCGCGACGACGTCGCGCGCTGCTGCCGACGGTTGGTCGAGCGTATGGCCCAGATCGGCTTGGCGTCGGAAGTTTTGGAGACCGACGGCAATCCGTTGGCGTACGGTCAGTGGTGCGGCGCGCCGGGTAAACCGACCGTCCTGATCTACGGCCACTACGACGTGCAGCCGGTCGACCCGATCGAACTCTGGCGCACGCCGCCGTTTGAAGGCACCGTGCGCGACGGCAAGATCTTCGGGCGCGGCGCGGTCGACGATAAGGGCCAAGTGCTCATGCATCTGGCTGCCATCGAGGCGCACATGCGGACGCGCGGCAAGCTGCCGCTGAACGTCAAGGTCGTCATCGAGGGCGAGGAAGAGATCGGTTCGCCCAACTTTGAATCGGCGCTGGCACGCTACGCGGATCGTTTCAAGGCCGACGTCGCGGTCATCTCGGATACGGCGGTATTTTCAGAAGACGTTCCGTCCCTGACGACCTCGATTCGCGGTCTGGTCCATTGGGAAGTGAGCGTTATCGGTCCGACCGACGACCTGCACTCCGGCTATTTCGGCGGCATCGTCTGCAATCCAATCGAAGCGCTCGCGCAGATCGTCGCGTCGCTCAAAGATGCGGACGGACGCGTGACGATCCCGGGCTTTTACGATGGCGTTTCGGAGCTCGGGGACGAGGCGATGGCCGAACTGCGTTCGCTGCCGTTCGATGAAGCATCGCAAGCGCGAGCGCTCGGCCTGCAGACGCTCGCGGGCGAACGCGGGCGCCTACCGTTGGAGCGGATGTGGTTTCGCCCAACGCTGGAATGCAACGGCATATGGGGCGGCTATCAGGGCCCCGGCAGCAAGACGATCATCCCGAGTTGGGCTAAAGCCAAGATCTCGGCACGTTTGGTCGGCGAGCAAGATCCCGCGCACGTCAAGCACATCTTCGCCGACTACGTGAAACGCGTCGTGCCCGCGGGCGTGCGCGTCGAGGTCGAAGCGCACGGCGACACCCGCGGCGTCGTCACGTCGCGCAACCATCCGGCGGTCGCCGCCGCCGCGCGCGCGATGCAGGCCGGCTTCGGCAAGGCCCCGGTCTTCATCGGCACCGGCGGAACGATCGGGCCCGTCGCATCGTTCGACCGCATCCTCAAGCTCCCGCAAGTCCTCGTCGGCGTCGGCCTTCCCGACGATCACATCCACTCCCCCAACGAAAAGTTCGACCTCAACCAATTCTTCGGCGGAATAAAAACCATGGCCCAACTCTACGACGAGTTAGCGACGCTGTAGTGGCATGACACCCGTGCGTAAACTGCGGTTGGGGATCGATGTGGGGGGCACGTTTACGGACGTGGTGGCGATCGATGCGGCGACGCGGGAGTTGGTGGCGCGCGTGAAGACGCCGACGACGCACAAGGCGGCGCAAGGCGTGGCGGCGGGAATCGTGGCGGGCATCGGTGAGCTGCTGGCGAGATCGACGGTCGCCGCAAGCGACGTCGCGTTTATCGCCCATTCCACCACGCAGGCCACCAACGCGCTGCTCGAGGGCGACGTTGCGGACGTTGGCATCGTCGGGCTGCTCGACGCGGCGCCGTGGTTGGCGCGCGGGCAGATGCGCGTCGCGCCATTTTCCTTGGCGGCGGGAACGTCGTTCGCGCCGCAGACCGTCTACGCGCGCGTCGGCGATCGCGCTAACGTTCGCGCCGCGGTCGACGCGTTGCAAGCGGCGGGCGTGCGCGTGGTAGCCGCGACGCGCGCGTTCGGGGTCGATCGCCCGCAAGCCGAGAGCGAGGTAGTCGACTACGCGCAGGAGCGCGGCCTATTCGCGACCAGCGGGCACGACGTCTCGGCAACCTACGGCTTGCGGGCGCGCACGCGAACGGCGGCGCTCAACGCCGCCATCCTACCGACGATGGTGCGAACCGCGCGCATGACCGCCAAAGCCGTGGCCGATGCGGCGATCTCCGCGCCGCTGATGATCATGCGGTCGGACGGCGGCGTGATGGACGTACGCGAGGTGGAGCGCCGCCCGATCCTCACGATGCTGTCGGGACCGGCCGCGGGCGTCGCGGGCGCGCTGCTCTACGAGAACGTCACCGACGGCATCTTCATCGAGGTCGGCGGCACGTCGAGCGATTGCTCGGCGATCGTTGCCGGGATGCCCCAGATGCGCCCGGCTCGCGTCGGCGGCTTTCGAACGATGCTGCGAACCATCGACGTGCGCACCCTGCCGATCGCCGGCGGTTCGATGATTCGCGTCGCCGGCAACCGCATCGTCGACGTCGGCCCGAGGTCGGCGCACATCGCGGGTTGCGCGTACGCGTCGTTCGTCGAACCGGCGCTGCTCGAGGGCGCGCGTGTCGAGTTCGTCGCGCCCGAACCGCGCGACCCTCACGACTACGCGGTGCTCGTCGCGCGCGACGGCACGCGCGTCGCGCTGACGCCGACCTGCGCGAGCAACCTGTTAGGATACGTTCCTGAGGGCGCGTTCTCGCGCGGCAACCGCGAATCGGTCTCGCGCGCGTTCTCGATTCTCGGCGCGCACCTTGGGGTTGCGGCCGAGGCGCTGGCGACCCAACTGCTCGACCTTGCCTCGGACAAAGTGCGCGCGTGCATCGACGCGCTCGTGGTCGACTACGGCTTAGAGCGCGCTATGCTGGTCGTCGTCGGCGGAGGCGGCGGCGCGGCCGCGCTGGTGCCGTACGCCGCAAAGCGTTCCGGATTATCGTTTCGCATCGCCCGCGACGCCGAGGTGATCTCGCCGATCGGCGTGGCGCTGGCGCTGGTGCGCGACGTGGTCGAGCGCACCGTCGTCAACCCGTCCGCCGACGACATCGCCAGCATTCGGCGCGAGGCCGCCGATCGCGTCATCGCCGCCGGCGCGGCACCCGAGCGCGTCGAAGTCTCCATCGAAATCGATACCCAACGCAATCGCGTCCGCGCGATCGCTTCGGGTACGACCGCGCTGGTCGAAGCCGCCGCGCACGGCGTTCGCCCGGAATCCGAATCTCGTGCCGCCGCGGCGCGTTCGCTGGGCGCTTCCGTCGATGGCGTCGAGCGCGTCTGCGACACCGGCGCGCTGGCGGTCTACCGCAGCGGGCGCGACGTCCGCGTCGTCGACGATCGCGGCGTCGTGCGACTGGGCTTGCGCGACGCGACGGTGACGCAGACGGTCGCCGGCCGCAGCGACGCCGATCTGCAGGCGGCGATCGAGGCGGCGACGGCGTTTGGCGACGTCGGGCGCGCGATGCCGGATATTTATCTCTTGCACGGCGCGCGCATGGCGGATTTCAGCGGCCTTGCATCGGCCGAACAGGCGTTGGCATTGGCGCGCGAAGAACTCCAAGGCCGCGCCCCGTCCGCACCGCTGGTGCTCCTGACGGTTTCAAAGCCCGCGTAACCTCGAACGCTCGCTCTAATAGGAGGCCATATGGCGACGATTACGATCGAGAACGGCACGCTGTCCGTTCTGTTCTCCCCGGCCGACAAGTTTTGGTCGATCCACGGATCGTTCCACATTCCGCTCGAACACGTCACGGGCGCTCGAGCGGTTACCGAAAACGGCTGGCATTATTTTTGGAAGATCGCCGGCACGAGTTTGCCCGGCGTCAAGGTCGCCGGCACGTTCCTCACGGGGGACGGCATGGCGTTCTGCGATTTCGGCACCGGCGCGAATTGCATTGACATCGAGATACGACATGAGTTCTACAAGAAGCTCGTCGTCGAACTCGATGTCGGCCAGGATCCCAGCGCCGTCGTCGCTGAAATCCTGGCCGCCATCGTGCGCTAGTTGATCGGCGGTTGGGTTACGGCTAGCGCGGCAAGCTCGTCACGCGCGACCGTGCTCATGCGTCGCCCGTAAGCGAAGTAGAGAATCAAGCCGACGATCAGCCACACCACAAAGCCGAGCCAGGGCAGCGGAATCCCCCAAACCGCTGGACTGCCGAAGCGCAGCGAGTAGATCAGCCCCAGCGCCGTGATTGCGGAAAGGATCGGGATGGCGTAGGGCCCAAGCGGAACCGCGAATCCGCTGATTAGATGGGGATTTTTCTTGCGGAGAATCGGCACCGCTATCGATACCAGAACGAACGCCGCCAAGGTCCCCATGTTCGTAAGCGACGCAAGCGTGTCGATTGGCGTAAAAGCCGCCAAGATCGCGATAAATATGCCGAAGAAGACCGTCGAAAAGACCGGCGTCCGCCAGGTCTTGTGGACTCGTGCAAATGGTTTTGGCATAAGACCGTCGCGAGCCATCGCGAAGATTATCCGGCTTTGGCCAAACATCATCACCAACAGAACCGTGGTTAAGCCGGCGAGCGCTCCTAGCGATATGATCAGTCCGGCCCACGGTAGGCCGTTCTGAATCACCGCGTAGGCCACCGGATTAGCGACGTTGAGTGAGTTGAACGGTACCATCGCATTGAGAATGGCGACCACGATAATGTACAGGACGGTGCAGATCGCCAAGCTCATCAGGATGCCGAAGGGCAGGTCGCGCTTGGGATCCTTGCACTCCTCGGCGCTGGTAGAAACCGCGTCGAAGCCGATGTACGCGAAAAAGATAAACGACGCCCCGCCGAACACACCCGCCCAGCCGAACGGCATGAAACCGCCCAGCCCGGTGCCTGGCCCCGCCGGCAGATGATAGTTGATCGCGTGCATGTGATCCAGGCCGATCACGATGAAGAACAGGACGACGCAGATCTTAATCGCAACGATCACATTGTTGACCGCGCCGGATTCTCGCGTCCCCTTTGCTAGCAGGGCGGTCATCACCAAGATCGCCGCTGCGGCCGGTAGATTCATGATGCCGGGAGTCGGATCCCAGTGGTTGTGCATCCACGTCTGCGGGATAGAGTAGCCGAACGCCGTTTGAATCACGCTGTGAAAGTACCCGGACCATCCAACGCTAACGGTTGCGGCTCCGAGCGCGTATTCAAGGATCAAATCCCACCCGATGACCCAGGCGAGAAATTCGCCGACCGTCGCGTAGGCGTACGTATATGCGCTGCCCGAGATCGGAACTTTGCTGGCCACTTCTGCATAGCAGAGCGCGGCGAACGCGCTGACGACGCCGGCCACAACGAACGAGAGGATGAGGGCCGGGCCGGCACGGGTAGCCGAAGCCACGCCCGTGAGGACGAAGATGCCCGTGCCGATGATGGCGCCGATCCCCATGGCCGTCAGGGACCACTTGTTCAGGGTGCGCTTGAGCCCGTGCTGTACGTCGCCCGCTTCGGCCAAGATGGAATCGAGCGGCTTGATACGCTGCATGATCATGGGCGGGAAATACACCCTCGACGAGCGGCTCCCTGGTTCTTCGGCGCCAAAAGTCGCAATTAGTGAACGAACGGGACCGCGATCGGGTAGTTGTAGGGCCGCCCGTTCGAGGCCGCAATCGCTCCGAGGATGCAGCAGGCGACGTAGAAGACCCCTGCGGCTAGCCCGGCCAGCAAGGTGATCGCCAGCGTGGTTAGGAGGGCCACCGGCGGCGTGGTGACGTTCCCCAATGTGAACATCGAAATCCAGCAGTAGAACAAGACCGGAAAGAACGCAAACGAGAAGATCGCGAAGGTCAGTTGGAAGTTGAGTGCCGCCCGCGCGTGGGAGAGCGCGAACGCGGACTCGTTGTTGCGGACTTTCAGATAGACGGCCAGCACGGCGATGATGTTGACAAACGGAAAGTTGGTCAGCGCTAGCAACCCGGCCAGGTGTGCGTACATCGCCCAGTCCCGATCGAAGCGCGTCAAGGGCGTCGTCTCCATCGCTTGATGCTTGCTCGCGCCGTGGGATTGCCCTGCCGCTTGCCGAAGGCCAAACACGATGCAAGAGTTCGACGTCCTGGTGGTCGGGGGCGGCAACGCGGGCTGCGCCGCCGCGCTGGCGGCCGCTCGCCACGGCGCGCGCACGATGCTGGTCGAGCGCTATGGTTTCTTAGGAGGCACGGCGACCGCGTCGATGGTCGGCCCGTGGATGACGTTTCATTCCGGGGAGCGCCGGATCGTCGGCGGCATCGCCCAAGAGATCGTCGAGCGTCTGATGCGCCGCGGCGGGTCGCCCGGCCACCTTCACGATTCCTCGGACTACGTGCCGACGATCACGCCCTTCGATCCCGAGCTGCACAAAGCGCTGCTCTTTGAAATGATGGAAGAGGCCGGCGTTCGTCTGCTGCTGCATTCGTGGGTCCTCGATGCGATCTGCGACGGCGACGACGTGGTCGGAGCGCGCTTTGCCACGGTCGGCGGAATACGCGAATACGGCGGCCGCACCGTGATCGACTCCACGGCCGACGCCTACGTGGCGTTCTCCGCGGGCGTTCCCACCCAACAAGGCGACGAGCGCGGACGCGTGCAGCCGGCCAGTTTGATGTTTCGTCTCAGCCACGTCGACTTGACCAAGCTGGCCGCCTACGTGCGCATGCATCCCGATCAGCTGCGCAGTTCGCTGGCGACCAGCGAACGTACGGCGCCCGCGCTCACGGCCGTCGCCGGGCTCTACGAGTTATGGCAGCAGGCGCAAGCCGACGGCGCGGTCCACATCCCGCGCGAACTCGTGTCGTTCTTTGCCTCGCCCTATCCCGACGAGGTGACCGTCAACATGACGCGCGTCACGGATATCGATCCGCTGGATCCCGACGATCTCACGCGCGCCGAGGTGCAGTCGCGTAAACAGGTGACCGAACTGCTGGCGTTCTTTCGCGAACGCGTGCCGGGATTCGAGAACTCGCGCATCGCGGCCACCGCGACGCAGGTCGGCATTCGTGAATCGCGCCGCATCGTCGGGCGTTACACGCTCACGCGCGACGACGTTCTGCAAGGGCGCACGTTCGACGACGCGATCGCGCGCAGCGCCTATCCGATCGACATTCACCATCCGTCGGGCAGCGGCACGACGACCCATCGTCTGGAAGCGGGCGCGTTTTACGAGATCCCCTATCGCTGTCTGGTTCCGATCAATCGCGAACGTATGCTCGTCGCCGGGCGATGCATCTCGACCACGCACGAAGCGTTGGCGTCGACGCGCCTGACGCCGACGGTCATGACGCTGGGCCAAGCCGCCGGAACCGCCGCGGCGCTGGCCACGCGCGACGGCGTTGCCGTCGGCGACGTCGACACGCAGGCGTTGCGCGAGCGGCTGAGCGACGACGGGGTTGACCTTCGGTGATGCAGCGGCTGCTCGAGCGCGCGCGAGCGTATGGCGTCGGCGTGGAGTTCGCGGATTTGGGCGACTGGGGAGACGACGCGCTGTGCTCGGAGTACGATCCGTACGGCCCGACGATCCGCATCGACGCGCGGATCGCCGACGCGCTGGCGCCCGACGAGCGAGAGCGCTTCGTCGCGCGAGCGATCGGACACGAACTCTATCACCACCGCGAACGGATCGGCGAGGTCCGGCGGCACGCGTCGCGCGACGCGCGCGAGCGAGAGGCCGACGCGTACGCCCTGGCGAGCCTGGATGCGTCGCCGGCGTGAAACTCTTCGCGGGAATCGACGGCGGCCAAACGGCCACGACCGCGCTGATCGGCGACGAACGCGGCAACGTGCTCGGACGCGGCGCGGCCGGTCCGGCCGACGAGGTCGGGCAAGATGCGCGTTCGACCCGTTTGCGCGACGCGCTTCACGGAGCGCTGAGCGCCGCGCTCGCCGACGCATCGTTGCCGGCCGACGCGCGGTTCGAAAAGATCGTCGCCGGCATCAGCGGCTACGACGGGCGCGTGCGCGGCGTCGCGCCGGCGCTCGACGCGCGCTGCATCGACCTGATGCACGACGCGCCGATCGCGCACGCCGGCGCGCTCGACGGCCGTCCCGGCATCGTCGTCATCGCGGGGACCGGATCGGTAGTCTACGGACGCGCGGACGGCGGCGCGTCGGTGACCGTCGGCGGATGGGGCTATCTGTTCGGCGACGAGGGCAGCGCGTTCTGGATCGCGCGGTGCCTGATCGAGGCGGCGATGTCGGCCGACGATCGCGCGGCGGGCGGGAGCGAAGGATCGCTGGAGGCGGGGCTGCTGGAGTTTTTCGCGATGCCGTCGCTGCGCGCGCTGGCGGGCGCCTTCTACGGCGGCGAACTGACCCGCGATCGAATCGCCGCGTTTTCCGAACGGGCGCTCGAACTTTCCAACCCGCAGGTCGACGAGGTCGTGAGCGAAGGGACCGGGGCGCTTGCGGGCCTGGCGGGGTTGGCCGCGCGGCGGCTCTCGATGACGCGGGCAGAGGTTGCGGTCATCGGCGGTTTGATGCGCTCGCCGCGGTACGCCGGCGCCATGCGCGCGGCGTTGAAGACCCAGCCGGTCGTGCGGGTCGTCGACGCCGCGCGTCAGCCGGTCGAGGGCGCCCTGCTCATGGCGATCCGATGAACGTCCTGGAACGCCTTCGCGGTGGATTGATCGTTTCGGTCCAGGCCGCGCCGGGGTCGGCCTTGGACGATCCATACGTGCTGGCGGCGATGGCCCGGGCCGCGGTCGACGCCGGCGCGGTCGCCGTTCGGATCCAGGGAATCGCGAACTTGGAGGCGGTGCGGCGCCGCGTCGACGTTCCGATCGTCGGGCTGATCAAAGCCGACCATCCCGGCTTCGAGCCATACATCACGGCGACGATCGAGCAGGCGCGAGCGATCCTGGCGACCGGCGCCGAAGTCGTCGCGTTCGACGCGACCGGGCGCGCGCGTCCCGATGGTTCGGCGACTTTAGAGATGGTCGAGGCCGTGCACGGCGGGGGCGCGCTGGCCATGGCCGACTGCGCGCGGGCGGCGGACGGCACGCACGCCGCCCGGGCCGGAGCCGACATCCTGGCAACGACCCTGCGCGGGTACACCAAGGAGACGGCCGGCGCACAGCTCCCCGCGCTCGACGCGCTCAAGGCCTTGCGGCGCCTGGGGAAATTCGTTATCTGCGAGGGCGGCATCCACCGTCCCGAGCAAGGGTCGGCCGCGCTCGCGGCCGGAGCGGACGCGATCGTCGTCGGCACGGCCATTACCAACGTCTCGTGGCTCGTCAGGGAGTTCTCGAACGCCTTGGATAAAAGAAGCCCGAGTTAACCAAGGCTCGGAATATCCCTAAAGTCGATGCGGTCGCGCGAGCCCGTGCGTATAGTTGATGCCAGCAAGTGCCCTAGGAGAGTACGTGTCAGAGAACAGCAGCAAGGATCCGGTCGTCCATCTCGACCGAAATTTTTGGATCGTCACGGCCGTCTTGGCGATACTCTCGATCGCCGGCATCGTCTTCTGGATCGTCGCGCCGATTACGAAGTTTCTTCCGGCGGCGGTCGTCGAGGCCGACGAGATCGATCAACTCTTCCGATTCTTGTCCGCGTCGAGCACGGCGCTGTTCGTCTTCGTTATCGGCTACCTGCTGTATTTTAGCATCGCGTTTCGCCGTCGCTCCACCGATGCGCCCGATGCCATCGGCATTCAAATTCACGACAATCACAAGCTCGAGATGTGGTGGACGATCCTGCCCACGATCTTCGTGGTCGTTATGGCGATCTTCAGCGTTCGGATTTGGTACGGCATCGAGGTCAACAACCCGGGCAACGGCTTATCGGTCGAATCGATCGGACACCAGTGGAATTACACGTTCCGCTATCCCGGCGTTCGGGGCGAGATCACCGACGCGATGCACCTTCCGGTCGGCGTGCCGGTCACGCTGCAAGTGACCTCGACCGACGTCATCCATTCGTTCTGGGTTCCGGCCATGCGGCTTAAGGCCGACATGATCCCGGGCACGCTCAACACGATTCGCTTCACGCCCAAGTACCCGGGAACGTACCAAATCATCTGCACGGAGTTCTGCGGCGTCAACCACAGCGTGATGGACAAGCAGAAAGTCGTCATCGAGAGCCGCCCGGCCTTCGATGCTTGGTATGACGGCTGGGTCGCAAAGAATAAGAACGCTTCGGACGAGCTGCCCAAAGCCAGCGCGGGCGCGGTCGCGCTGTCGGGCGGCGACGCGGCGGCGGGTCAGAAAAAGTTCGCGCTGACGTGTTCGAGCTGTCACGCGGTGGGGCCGTTCTCGCAGAAGATCGTCGGGCCGGGCCTTAAAGGCGTCCTGCACGACCCCGCGCATCCGAGTTTGGTCAACGGCGATCCGGCGACGCCCGACAACGTGGCCAAGCTCCTGCAAAACGGGTATTCGGGCAGCCTAGGGCAGATGCCCAATCAAACGTCCAACGGCCTCACGAATAAGGATATCGCCAACCTCGTCGCTTACCTCGACAGTTTGAAGTAACCGGAGCCAGATAATGCAAACCCACGAACAAGCAGAGCTTCACGGCGGCGGCGTCGCCGACCACATCCATCCCGAACCGCAAACCTTCGTTCGGAAGTACATTTTTTCGATCGATCACAAGATCATCGGGCTTCAGTACATCATCACCGGTTTCGTGTTCTTCATCCTGGCCGGACTGCTCGCAGAAGTAATCCGCGCGCAGATGATGCACGCGACCGGCGGCGTCGTCGATTCCAATACCTACGACGAGATCTATTCGGTCCACGGTTCGGCAATGGTGTGGCTGGTGGTCATCCCGCTGCTGACGGGCGGGTTCGGCAACTTCGTCTTCCCCCTGCAGATCGGCGCGCGCGACGTCGCGTTCCCGTGGCTGAACATGCTATCGTTTTGGATCTTTCCGCCGGCCGGGCTGATGCTTTTCGCATCGTTCCTGATGGGCGCGCCGCAGGCCGGTTGGACCGAATATCCGCCGATGTCCCTCCAGGGGCAAGCCGGGACCTCGATGTGGTGCGCGGCGATCTTCTTGGTGGGCGTCTCCTCGACGTTGACCGGCATCAATTTTTTGGTGACGATCCTTAAGATGCGCGCGCCGGGCATGACGTTCACGCGCATGCCGCTATTCGTATGGGCGCAGTTCGCCACCGCGCCGCTGCTGATGATCGCGACCACCGCGCTAGCCGGTGCCCTGGCGGCGCTGTTCATGGAGCGGCAGTTCGGCGTTCCGTTCTTCGACCCGACCAAAGGCGGCTCGCCGGTGCTGTGGCAGCACATGTTCTGGTTCTACTCTCACCCGGCGGTCTACATCATGATCTTGCCGGCCTTCGGCATGATCTCGGAAATCTTCCCGACCTTCACGCGCAAGCCGATCTTCGGATACAAGATGATCGCGTTTTCGTCCGTGGCGATCGCGCTGCTGGGCTTCATGGTGTGGGCCCACCACATGTTTACCTCTGGCCTAGCGCCCTGGCTCCAACTGCCGTTCATGCTCCTGACGATGGTGATCGCGATCCCGACGGGTATCAAGATCTTCTCGTGGGTCACCACGCTGTGGGGCGGCAAGATTCAGTTCACGACCGCGATGCTCTTCGCGATCGGGTTCATCGCAACGTTTACGTTCGGTGGCATCACCGGCGTCTTCTTGTCGGCGGTTCCGTTCGACTTGCACGCGCACGGAACGTACTTCATCGTCGCCCACTTGCACTACGTCTTGGTCGGCGGCTCGCTGATGGGCATTCTCGCCGGAATGCATTATTGGTTCCCCAAGATGAGCGGACGTATGCTCAGCGAGAAGGTGGGCCGGTGGACGTTCTGGCTGTTCTTCATCGGCTTCAACGGAACGTTCTTGCCGATGCACTGGCAGGGCCTCATGGGCATGCCCCGTCGCGTCGCCCAATACGATCCGCAATTTCAGGGCGTCAATCAGTTCGAGAGCTATGCGTCCGTCGTCATGACCATCGCGCTGCTGTTGTTCTTCTACAACGTGCTGTGGTCGCTCCGGCACGGCAAGAAGGCCGGTCCCAATCCATGGGGCGCGAGAACGCTGGAATGGCAGATCCCGTCACCGCCGCATTACTACAACTTCAAACACGTGCCGACGGTCTTCGCGGCGCCGTACGACTTCGCCGAGCCGTTGCCGTACACGGGTCTTGAAGACGAACTCACCGATTCGCCCGGCCCGCAACCGGCCAGTTCTTCCAGTTCTTAAAGAAGAGGTTCAATCACGTGGCCGTAGCTTCGATCGCACAACACGACGAGCATCAGGGCGTCGACCGGCTCTACGCCGAGACGCGCGACCTGCGCCTGCAGGGGTTCTTGCTGTTCCTGGTTAGCGACATCGTGCTGTTCTCGTCGTTCATCTTCGCCTATCTCTATCTGCGCAACAGCGGCCAGGGCTTCCCGCCGCCGGGCATCGGGCGATTAGACGTCGCCTTTGCGGCATACAACTCGATGGTGCTGTTCGGCTCGGGCTGCACGATGCACTACGCGTTGGAGAACTGGAAGCACGGCAACTTCAACAAATACGCCGGGTGCCTGATCGCGACGATCGTCCTGGGCCTGATGTTCTTGGGCGGGCAAGGCTACGAGTACCATTCGCTGATCGTCAACGATCACGTGACGTGGAGCGGCAGCGGCATCTTCGGCGCGTCGTTCTTCACGCTCACCGGCATGCACGGATTCCACGTGTTCGTGGGCGTGTGCTACCTTTCGATACTGCTGCTCCAGTCGGTCCACGGCGTTTACACCAAACAGAAGTTCTTCGGCCTGACCGCCGGCACGCTGTACTGGCATTTCGTCGACGTCATCTGGGTCGTACTCTTCTCGATCTTCTATCTGATCTAAGGAACCGCGCACATGCATCTGGATACGATCGTCATCGAAAAAACCGTCGCGGCAATCGGGTCGGTGATCGTGTTCGCCGTTGCGGCGTTCGCGCTCAAGAACGACTGGAAAACGCCCGGCATCGAAAATCAGGTCTTCAAGATCATGCTGGGACTCTTAGCCCTAGGCGGAATCATCGCATTCTTCGCCGGCATCGGCGTGCTCGGCAACTTCCCGAAGGGAGCGTAGAGTGGCTCACGTGATTGAAGAGAAAGATATGCACCCCGACTTCGGCGAAAGGCCGGCCAGCAAAGGCGTCCCGCTGGTCGTGAAGGTGGCGGCGACCGTCGGCATCATCATGATCTTTTGCATCGGCGGCTGGGTGATACTCGCCTCGTCGTACGGTCATCTCTGGCCCGCTAACCACACCCTGCGCGCCGACCTAGGATCCCGCCCCAACAAATAACCCACAATCGCCGACCCGCGTGTCATGGTGAGCGTAGGCGCGCAGCGCCGAAGTCGAACCACGGGCACAATCGCCCGCTGGCGGACTTAGTGGTGCAGCGGGAAGCGGGGGGCGATGCCGATGGCGAGGATGGGAAGGTCTTGCTCGGGCACGACGCCGGTCGAGCGGCCGTCGATTTTGTGGATGCCGCCGTATTCGGAAAACTCGACCAGCGCCGGGATCGTGCGGTTGGGCAGACGTTTGGTCCCCAAACACTCCCACTCGCACGCGACGCTGCGGTCGTCGTAGAGCGCGGCGACGTAGCCGGCGCCGTCGAGCGCGCCGTAGTCGTCGGGCTCGCGGTAGCGAACGTAGCCGTCCAAAATGTAGATGGGTTTGCGCGTCTGTAGGAAAGCCGTTAGGGGAGCGGACATCACGGCGATAGCATAGATGGCAAAGGCGACCGCGCCCAACCCGAAGATCGGCGCCAGCACGACGATCGTGCGATCGCTCGCAACGTGGTGCGCGCGCCACACGATTCCCCAGGTGAGAAGAGAGAAGAAAATGAGCCCAAGGAGCGGTTCGATCGCGATGGCCGAACGGCCGGTCAGCCCGCGCCACACGTTGCGGCGTTCGCTCTGCGTCCAATCGCGTCTGGCCAGTTGCCGCATGCGCGGATCGACGCGTCGGAATCTCATCGTGCTTTCTTCCGTCGTCTTGAGCGTGCTCCTGGGTCTGTGCGGTGCGGCATCGGCCAAAGTGACGCCGATGCGGGGCACGATATTGGCGATCGAGGCGAGCGACGGCCGAGCGGTCGTTCGCCAAGCGGCCACCGCCGCAATGCCGGCGATGACGATGACGTATCGCATCGCGCCGGCACGTTCGACGACTTTGCGCGTCGGCGACCGCATCGTCGCGTCGGTGGACGATGCGACCCAGCCGGCGACGCTGCGCGGCACGCGCGTCCTCTCGTCGGCGCCCATCGTTACGCCGGTTTCGCCGATCCGAACGGCGACGATCCGTAACGTCGGCGACAAGGTTCCCCAGACGCCGCTCGTCGATCAGAACGGCGCGCCGTTTACGATGTCGAAATACTTGGGGCAGAACGTCGTGGTGGCGTTCATCTACACGCGTTGCCCCGATCCGCGCGAGTGTCCGCTTACGACCGCAAAGTTCGGTCAGCTGCAAGCGTTGCTGCGCGGCCGCCGGACGCATCTGATCGAGGTGACGCTGGACCCCGTCTACGATCGGCCGCCGATACTGGCACGTTACGCGCGCGTCTATTCCGCCGACGCGACGCGATGGACGTTCGCGACGGGCGACCCCAACGACGTGCTGAACTTCGCCTCCGCTTTCGGTTTGAATCCGCTAGCCGACGCCGAGGGCAACCTGATTCACGGTGAATCGCTCGCGATCGTCGATCGTTTGGGCGTGATCCGCGATCTGATTTATACGAGCTCGTGGCGCCCGTCGGAAATCGCGGCGGAGCTCAACGATTTGGACCATCGCTCGTCCAATCCGCTGACGCGTCTGGACCTTTGGCTTTCGCAGACGGCGATCGCCTTGTGCGGCAATAGCGTGGCGAACTTCGACGGCCTTTCCGACCTGCTGGTCGTCTTGGTTATCCTGGGCGTCTTAGGATTTGGCTTGCGGTTGCTCTATCGCGCGATCTTCGGCAGCGCCGTGTAGGCGCGCTCGGCGCGCAGCGGCTTGAGAAACGCCGCGATGGCGATCGCGACGATGGCAACGACGGCAAACGCGAGATACGTTTCGCGGAACCCGTCGGCTTGACTGGTGGCCGCATCGATGATTCCGCCGGCCAGCGACGCGCCGACGATCTGTCCCACGATCAATCCTTGGCTCAGCAGGCCGATCGAGGTCGCGCGCGATTCGGGCGGTGATTCGTTGGTCACGATGTAGCGCGTAGGCGCTCCCAAGAGCGCGCCGAAGCCGATGCCGGCGACGACCATCGCCAAGAGCGCCAGCCAGAGCGACGAGAATCCTAACGCGAAGATCGACAGGCCGATCTCGGTAAAGAGCGCGCCGATCAGCAAGACGTCCCGACTGCCGATCCGATCGAGCGCGCGTCCCGCGAACGGGATCACGATGACGAACGTCAGCGCTCCCAACGCTGCCACCGCGCCGGCGGCGGCGTACGAGAGTTGCTGGGCGCCGACCAGCACGGTCGGGATGAAAAACAGCGAGCCCTCCAAGATGCCGATCGTGATTTCCAGCGCGTAGGTTCGCACCAATTGCGGCGAGGCCAACAGCGATGCGGGAACCAGCGGATGTTTCGCGCCGCGCTCCCACCACACGAACGCGACCAGCAGCGCCGCGCCAACGACGATCGTGACCGCGCGCAGACCGATGATGCCGTACGTCAGCGCCAGCAATCCCAAGCACAGCAGCAGGATGCCCGGCACGTCGGCCGGCCCCCGCAGACGCGGCGCCGTTGCGGGAACGTATTTGCGTGCCAAGTAGATGACGATCGCGGCTAACGGCAAGTTCGCCACGAAGATCCAGCGCCATGAAATGTGCGTGAGGAGGCCGCCCAGCGCCGGCCCGACGACCGCCGCCAAACCCCAGGTCGCCGCGATCATGCCCAACGCGGCTCCGCGCTTCTCGGGCGCGACGACGTCGCCGATTGCCGCGGCTGCGACCGGGAAGATCCCGCCCGCTCCCAGCGCCTGCATGGCGCGCGCGAGCAAGAAGAATCCGTAGGTCGGCGCCGCGATCGCCAGCACGCTGCCCGCGGCGAACAAGCCGACGCACGCGATGTACACCGGCCGGCGGCCGTAGCGATCGGCCATCGCTGCGGCGACGGCGATCGAAACGATCGTGACCAGAAGATACAGCGTGAAGATCCAGGCCAAGTCGCCCGTCGCGACGCCGAAATCTTGGGCCAGCGCGGGAAGCGCCGGCGAGAGCACGCCTAAATCGAGCGCGCCCGCAAAGACGCCCAACCCCAGCGTGATCAGCAGCGGATTACGCAATGAACCGCGGGAGGACGCGATCGATGACCATGATCGCGCACATCAAGGCCAAATAGAGTAACGAAAATTTGAACAAGCGCCGAGCCCAGAGTTGCGTGGCGTCCTGCAGCGTGCGGAACGCATCGAACACGAAGATCCCGCCCAGGACCGCCGCGCCCGCGAGATAGAACGCGCCCATCACGTGCAGGGGATACAGCAACAGCGACGCGACGACGAGCACCAGGCTGTACCAGACGATTTCGCGTTTGGTGCGGGCATCGCCGCTGACGTTGGGGAGCATCGGTACCTTTGCGGCGGCATAATCGTTTTCGGTCACCAGCGCGAGCGACCAAAAGTGCGGCGGCGTCCACAGAAAGATCAGCGCGAACAAACCCAACGCCGGGCCACCGATCGAATCGGTCACCGCTGCCCAGCCGACCAGCGGCGGAATCGCGCCGGCGGCCCCGCCGATAACGATGTTGAGGGGCGTCAGGCGCTTGAGCCACACCGTATAGATCACCACGTAGTATACGTTGCCGGCCAGCGACAGCCAAGCCGCCAGCGGGTTGGCCAGAACGTACAAGATCGCAAACGACAGCACGCCCAGCACGATCGCGACGGTGGCCGCGCGACGGATCGACATGCGTCCGGCGGGGATCGGCCGCTCGCGCGTGCGTTTCATTACGCTGTCGATATCGGCGTCGTAGATGCAGTTAAAGGCCCCGGCCGAAGCTGCGGCCAGCGCGCCGCCCAGCAGGGTCCAGAACGTGAGCGCCAGCGGCGGAACGCCGCGCGCGGCCATCGCCATCGCCGCCGCCGTCGTGACCAGCAGCAGCATGATGATGCGCGGCTTGACCAGCTCGTAATAATCGCCCAAGCGTGGTTTCATCGACCGCGCGCCGCCTCGGGTTGCGTGTCGTACGTATCCGCCAGCGCGAAAAGCGTGGCCGCGACGAAGGTAAGGAAGACGAGCGCGGCATTGGCGGCATGCGCTTCGCGCAGATCCGTGGGCAACCGCAAGACGACGTTGAGCAGGCCCAAGATCACCTGCACGAAGATTAGCGCCATACCGATCGAAGCCGCCGCACGAACGCGCGCCGACGCATGGCACGCCCAGGCGAGTGCGCCCGAACCGACCGCGCTAATCAAGGCGGCCGCGGCAACGAAACGGTGGAGCATTTGGACATATTGGCCCGAGCCATATACCACGACGTTACCCGCGCATCCCGGGATCGATTGGCATGCGAGGCCGGCCCCCGACGAGCTGACGTACGCGCCCACACACATCGTTACGAAAGCGATGAGCGACGTCCCGGCCAAGGCTCCCAGCAGGGTGCTTTGAATCGCGCGCGGCGGCAGGACGCCCGTGAGGGAGCGCTCGCTTTCCCACGCAAAGATCGCCATCGCCGCAAGCGCGGCGATAAAGGCCATCCCCGTTCCCCAATGCAGCACGACCGAGACCGGGCTGTTCGAAAGATGTACGGTTGCCGCTCCCAGAAACACCTGAACGGCGAAGAGGCCGACGACGGCCGCGGCGACCGGAAGGACGTAGGACGAGCCGCGACGTTGACTCCACGCGACGGCGACGACGGCCACGACCAGCGGCACCAGCGCAAACGCCAGCAGTCGGTGGGTCCATTCCCATACCGTTCCATCGGCCATGGACGGAATCAACTGCCCGTGACAGGTCGGCCAGTCCGGGCAGGTCATCCCCGCCCCGTTAATGCGCGTCCAACTTCCCAGCACGATCGTCGCGTAGGCATCGACCATCGCCGCAAGCGACAAGCGCCGCAGAATCCTCACGAGAGTTCAAGTCTACCCGGGCGTTGGGGCCCCGGCAACGACCTTAGCAACCGGAAACGGCGCCGGTAATATGGCTGCTGGCCGTCTGCTCGTCCCTGATAATGTTGGGAATCTCCAATTGGAAGGTATTGGCTGCGGTCGCGGCTTGGTCGTCGTCGGTCACGTTGTCGAGCGGCGGGTCGGGCGTGGGACGCGTGACGACGCCGCTAAGCACCGTATCGTGCGACATGCCGATCGTGTCCTCAGCCTCGGCGTTTCCACCGGCTTTGAGGTCGTGCTCGTTCATCGCGGCGACGAAGCCGTTGATTTCGCGGGCGACCTTGCGCTGGCGCCAGAGCGCGCCGCCCAGCGCGTTGGCAAACGCGGTGAGCTCGGCCTTGCGCTGGGGATCCGTCGTTTGGTCGGCGAGGGCGCGCAGCCGCTTGACCTCGGCGATGCCCGCGAATCCATTGCTGTCCAGCGAAGACGCTAGCTTGCCTAGCCCCAGGAGCGTGTTGCTGCGCTGCAGCGGGTTATCCTCGAGCGGGTCCGTCAGGTGGGTATTATGCAGTGCCCTGATCGCCGACACGACGGTCGTGTCGCCGGTCAGCTCGTTGCCGATCGCGTTGTTGGCGTGGGTCACGATGGCGGAGCACTCGGCCGACATCGATTTGACGGTCGCGATCACTTTGAGCGGGGGCGGCGAGGCGCTGGGCAACGGACTCGGGGACGACGAGGAGCCCGCCAGCATCGCGGCCAGTACGATTGCTTGTAACACCCCTTTAGAATGCACCGAATCGTCGTCCGTGACAACGGGGGCCCGACCGCCTTTGGGGCGAAACCCGAGCGCCGTGCGAACTTCGACGGTCCCCAAGCGGTGGTGGGCGCTCGCGGCGCTGCTCCTCTTGGTGGGCTGCCGCGACGTGCGCGTGAAGGTCTACGCCCAAGGCACGACCACCGTGCCGGGCGAGAATCAGATCGCGATCCTGCGCGACGAAAACCAGTTGGCCTCGGTTGGAATTAAGGCCAACGTTCAGTTCCGCGGAGAGTTTGCCGTCGCACTGCTGATGGGGCCGCATCGTCGCACCGGCTACCACCAGGTGATCGAAAATATTTCGGCGAGCGAAGCGGGCATTCGCGTCGTAGCGTTTGAAGAGGCCCCGCCCGACGGCGGCGAACCATCGCGCGATTATCGCAGCTACACGTTGTGGATCGTTCCCAACTCGGCCTATCGTCGCGGGCTGGAAGTCGACGTCGTCACCCCTTCTAACGAACCGGTCGCGCAGACCGTGCTACCGTAGGATCGGCGACGCGTGTACCCGTCGATCGAACTCGACCTCACCATCGTCGAGCGGAATCTCTTGGCGTGGCAAGCCTTTGCGGGCTTGCCGGTGCGCGCCGTCGTCAAATCCAACGGCTACAATTGGGGAGCTCGCGCGATGGTCGCGGCGCTCGACCCCGTTGCGGCGGGCTTCTGCGTGGCCGACGCCGACGAGCTATTCGCCCTGCGCGGCGCGACCAAGAAACCGGTGGTGCTCCTGGGTGCCGTCGAGCACTCGCGATTGAACGACGTGCTCGACGCGGGCGGCGTGCCGACGCTCGATACCGTTGCAGAACTCGAAATCGTCGCGGCCTGGGCCGGCGCGCGCGGCCGGCGACCGTTGGTGCGCGTGGGCATCCTGCCGTCGGCGGGCTGGAGCGGCGTTTCGATCGAGCAGCTGCGCTCGCTCGCCCCGGCGCTGGCGCGCGCGCCGGTCGACGTGGAACTCTGGACCCATCTGACCGATCCCGCGGGCGCGATCGAGCAGTTGGAAGCCTATCGTCAGGGCGTGGAGCTCCTGGAGGCCGCGGACGTACGCCTGGTCGGCGGCGACGTGGCCGCCACCGCCCCCGCAGCGGCCGGCCACGTCGCCGGCACGCACCTGCGCGTCGGCGCCGGTCTCTTTGGGGCCAGCAGCGGGTGGGTTCCCGGGGTAACCTGCGCGTTGCGCGTGCGGGCTCCGGTCGTGCGTAGCCAGCACTTCGCAGCGGGAACGAGGGTTGGGTATGGCGATACCGTCCTGTCGGCGCCGAGCAGCATTGCGGTCGGACGCTGCGGATACGCCGATGGATTTCCAAACGTTGCGGCGTCCTCGCCCGTTATACTCTCGGTCGGCATGCAGTACGTCACGGTTCCCATCGAGGCGGTCGATGTCGACGGTACGATCCATCTCATCGACGAACGCACCGATCTCGACGCGTTGGCGGCGGCGGCGCGGCGCGGCGTACACGAGATCGTTACGACACTAGGCCTAGCATCCCAGAGACGAGGAGAAGGTTGATTCAAAGTACCGAACCATTGCGCGCGGCCGTCGTTCGTTTGCCGTTCGTGCTGCAACCCAACGACGATCCGTGTGAGGCGTACGGCGTGCTTAACCCCGCTTGCACCCGAACCCGCGATGGGAAACTGATGCTGTTTCCGCGCGACGTCCAGACCGGAAATATTTCCCGAATCGGACGGGTGCGCATGACCGTGAACGGCGACGAGATCTCCGGCACGCGCGACGGCTATGCGCTCGAGCCGCAAGCGCCCTACGAACTTCGCGAACGTCCCGGCTACGGCTGCGAGGACTCGCGCGTGACCTATATAGCGGCGATCGACCGATACGTGATGACCTACACCGCATACGGACCCGAGGGTCCGCGCGTCGCCGTCGCGCTCTCGCAGGACGCGGTCGCCTGGACGCGTTTGGGCTTGATGCGTTTCGGCAAGCCGGGCATGCTGATCGGCGACGATAAGGACGCCGCGTTCTTTCCCGAACCGGTCCTTTCACCCAAGGGGGTCGAGTCGCTAGCCTTCTATCATCGGCCGATGTTGCATCTCTCGGCGGTCGACGGACGAGCGGCCATCCCGATGATCCAACGCTTGCCGTTTGCCGATCGCGAGTCGATTCGCATCGGCTACGTTCCGCTTGCGGCGGCGGTCAAAGACGTCACGAAGTTACTCGACGTCGGCGAAAGCCTGCTGGTCATGTCGCCGGATGCCAACTGGGGCTCGATCAAGATCGGCGCCGGTACGCCGCCCGTGCGTATCGCCGAAGGCTGGATGTCGCTCTTCCACGGCGTCGACGTCGTCGACGACGGCAGCGCGGCACCGAAGTTTCGCTACAGCGCCGGCATCGTCGTCCACGATCTGCGCGAGCCGCACAAGATCGTGTATCGCTCGCCCGAGCCGGTCTTGATTCCCGAATCCGACGACGAACTGCGCGGCATCGTCGATAACGTCGTCTTTCCGACCGGGATCGACCCGCGCGTCGATTTGGGCGCGCGCACGTTCGACATCTACTACGGCATGGCCGATTACTCGATCGGTGCGGCGCGTCTGACGCTGGCGTGACGCGGTGATCGCGCTGCGTTATTGGGTGATGGCGATCGTGTTGGTCGTCGGCACGGCCATCCTCGTCGTCAACCATTTCGGTCGCGCGCCCGCCGCCCGGGCGCCGGCCGCGACCGGCACGCCCAAGCCGGGCGGCTCGCGCGGCGGCGTTTTCGGAGCGGCCGGCCGGCGTCCGGACGCCGCGTTGGGCCTGCGCGCGCCGTGGGCGCTTTCCGCGCTTCCCGAATGTTTGGTGCAGAAAGACGAGGCGAGCGGAACCCGTGCGTTCGTGCGATCCCAGTTACCCGCCGCGGCCGTGGCGATCGCGCCGCC
>Ga0208357_1000083_pt1 | contig 69169 bp, 67 predicted proteins | sample NGESurdeep092012_6_FD_184487 | JGI IMG/M metagenome (GOLD analysis project Ga0208357, IMG submission 184487) | Arctic peat soil microbial communities from Barrow, Alaska - NGEE Surface sample F52-2 deep-092012 (SPAdes) | ecosystem: Environmental > Terrestrial > Soil > Wetlands > Peat ...
CCATGCCTTCGAAATCTCGCTGAGGTACTCGTGTCTTGATCATGCGACATTATCCCATAGTTGGTGGAGAATGTCACTCTATTACGCGAGTCTCAGTAGTAGTAAGGTCAAGAAAAGCTACGCGAGGGGGATTCGTGAAGGTAGTTATTGACGCCGAGCTCTGTCAGGGGCAGGGGCGGTGTTTTTCCATTGCGCCGAACCTTTTTGACTTCGACGATCTCGGCAACGGCGTGGTCATTGGCGACGGCACACTTAGTCCCGAGACGTTGGACGCGGCGCGGCTGGCCCAAGCTAACTGTCCCGAGCACGCCATCTTCATAGAGGACTAGCCGTGACGATCAAGCCCCCCGTCGAGGACTTCGCCACCGACTGGGATCACACGGACCCTGCGTGGGTGAGCGACCCCTATCCCATCTGGGAGGACCTGCGCGAGCGCTGTCCCGTTGCCCACACCGATCGTTACGGCGGCGGCTGGTTTCCAGCGACTCACGCCGGTGTGTCGGCAATAGCCAAGGACACCGATAACTTCACGAGTCGCACGGTCATTATTGATGACGCGCGCCCGACTGAAGAAGACTTACCCGCGCCGATTGGTCTCGCGCCACCGATCACCTCAGACCCTCCTTTTCACCAGATTGCGCGCAAGTTGATCCTGCCGGCCTTTTCGCCTGGCGTCGTCAATGCGCTCGAGCCGCGTATTCGAGAACTCTGCAATCAACTCCTCGACTCGGTGCTTGGCCAAGGCGTCGTCAACGGTTCGATGGACTACGCGCGACTCATTCCGCCGTCGGTCATTCGTGAGATGTTGGGCTTTCCCGAAGAGGACACCGAGAAGTTCATCGAGATCGTCCACCTCATCACTGAGACCGTCGACGTCTCGGCCGAAGAGCGTCTTGAGCTGACCGCGCCTCTGGAGAACTATTTTCAACAACAGGTTGATGATCACGTGGCGAATCCTCGTGACGATCTCACGACGTTTCTCTTGAACGCAGAGATCGAAGGGCAAAAACTCTCCGTCGAACACGTGATGGGCACGATGGTCTTGATTCTGGTCGCCGGAATCGACACGACCTGGGGCGCCATCGGCGCATCGCTCTGGCACTTGGCCAAAAATCCAGATGACCTCGCGCGTCTTGTCAATGAGCCTGAACTGATGCCCGTAGCGATAGAAGAGTTCTTGCGCTTTTACGCACCGGTCACGATGGCTCGACTCGTCAAGACGGATATGGACTATTTGGGGTGTCCGATGAAGGAGAATGATTGGATACTCCTCGGATTTCCTGTCGCCAATCGTGACCCTTCGGTCTTTAGTGACGCCGACAAGTTCATCATTGACCGCGCTGAAAATCGTCACGTGGCTTTTGGTCTCGGCATACATCGCTGCATAGGATCGAACCTCGCGCGCCTCGAGATGCGCGTGGCGATTGAAGAGTTCATCAAGCGTTACCCCAAGTTCGAACTAGAAAATAACGATGTCGTCACTTGGGCGCAAGGCCAGATTCGCGGACCACGAAACCTACCTCTAAGGATCCTGAGCTAACTCATGTCAATCGATAACGAAATTAAGCCACCCGTCACCGACTTCGCCGTTGACTGGGACCACACGGACCCTGAGTGGGTGAGCGATCCCTATCCCATCTGGGAGGACCTACGCGAGCGCTGCCCCGTTGCCCACACCGATCGCTACGGCGGGGCGTGGTTTCCAGCGACCCACGCTGGTGTGTCGGCTATTGCCAAAGATACGGAGAACTTCACGAGTCGTGCGGTCGTTATTGGCAACGGTCGTCCCGACGAGGACGCACTGCCCTCACCAATCGGCGTGGCGCCACCTATCACCTCAGACCCGCCCTTCCACCAAATCGCGAGAAAGCTGATTCTGCCCGCCTTTGCGCCCGGTCCCATCAACGCACTTGAGCCACAAATTCGAGCGCTGTGCAACGCACTGCTCGACGCCGTCGAGGGCGAAGAGTTCGTGAACGGATCATTGAACTACGCCCGATTCATTCCTCCTTCAGTTATTCGCCAGATGCTGGGCTTTCCAGAGGCCGACACCGAGAAGTTCATCGAAATGGTGCACATCATCGTCGAGGCGGTCGACTTGCCTCGAGAGGAGCGCATCGAGCAGTTCGTGCCCGTGGAGGAGTACTTCCGTGCACAGATCGAAGACCACATGGAGAATCCCCGTGACGACCTCACGTCATTTCTCTTGAACGCCGAGATTGACGGGCAGAAGCTTGCCGTCGAACACGTCTTTGGCACCATTGTGCTGATCCTGGTCGCCGGTATCGACACGACCTGGGGCGCCATCGGCGCGTCGCTCTGGCACCTGGCCCAGAATCCAGATGACCTCGCGCGCCTCGTGCATGAGCCTGAACTGATGCCCGTAGCGATTGAGGAGTTCTTGCGCTTTTACGCGCCGGTCACGATGGCTCGGCTCGTCAAAGCCGACATGGACTACCTGGGCTGTCCAATGAAGGAGTACGACTGGATCCTTCTTGGTTTCCCGGCTGCTAATCGCGACCCGGTGGTCTTTGAAGACGCCGACAAGTTCATCATTGACCGCGCAGAAAATCGTCACGTGGCTTTTGGACTTGGTATACATCGCTGCGCCGGCTCAAACTTGGCGCGCCTGGAGATGCGCGTCGCGATCGAAGAGTTCATTAAGCGCTACCCGAAGTTTGAGTTAGCCAACAAGGCCGACGTCACCTGGGCGCAAGGTCAGATTCGCGGCCCGAGGAACTTGCCGCTTCGAATTTTGAGTTGAGTTATGTCAAATGAGGGCGATGTCAAGAGACCGGTCGCTGACTTCGCTATCGATTGGGATCACACCGATCCTCGCTGGGTACACGATCCGTACCCGATCTGGGAAGAACTTCGAGAGACCTGCCCCGTCGCGCACACCGATCGTTACGGTGGCGGTTGGTTTCCCACGACCCACGAGATGGTTGCGGCCGTCGCCAACGACACCGAGCACTTCACGAGTCATCAAGTAGTCATCATTCACAACAAGAATCCCGAGTTCGCGCCACCAGCACCGATTGGTGGCGCGCCGCCCATCACGTCAGATCCACCTTTTCACCAGTTCGCGCGCCGTTTGATCTTGCCAGCATTCGCACCCGGTCCGGTCAACAAAATGGAGAGCCAAGTTCGCGCTCTGTGCGTGAAGCACCTTGACGCGCTCGGTGATGACAAGGAGTTTGATGTTGGCGCGCGGTACGCGCAGTACATCTCGCCGGGCGTGATCGGGACGATGCTGGGCTTTCCAGAGCACGACGAGGATCTCTTTCGTGAGTTCGTTCACCTGGTACTTGACCTCGTCGACCTTCCGTCGGCCGAGCGCGCACCGCTCTTTGCGCCTATGGCCGATTATTTCAACGCACAAATCGAAGATCACGTCGCAAATCCGCGTGACGACTTTACGAGTTATTTGCTGAACGTTGAGTTCAATGGAGAGAAACTCTCGCGCGAACACGTGCGCGGAACCATGGTGTTGACCCTGGTCGCGGGCATTGATACGACATGGTCAGCCATAGGGGCAGCCATCTGGCACTTGGCGAAGAATCCTTTGGACTTAGCGCGCCTCGTTGCCGAGCCTGAACTCATGCCCGTCGCGGTCGAAGAGTTTCTTCGTTACTACGCGCCGGTCACGATGGCTCGACTCGTTAACGCAGACATGGATTTTTATGGCTGTCCGATGAAGAAGGATGACTGGGTTTTGTTGGGCTTCCCAGCGGCTAATCGCGACCCCGCAGCGTTCGAAGACGCCGGCACGTTCATCATCGATCGTGCCGTCAATCGCCATGCGGCCTTTGGTCTGGGCATCCATCGCTGCGCCGGGTCAAACTTGGCGCGAATGGAACTGCGCGTGGCCATTGAAGAGTTCATAGCGCGCTATCCATCGTTCGAACTCGCCGATCCGGGTGCCGTCACGTGGGCGCCGGGACAAGTTCGAGGACCCCGCAAAATCCCCCTCCGGGTGGGCGCGTAGCGCCCACCCGGAGGGGGATTTCACTTCGTTGTTGCTAGGCGCCGTAGACCAAGACGGGATCCTGCACAACGGCGGTTGCCCACTCTTTTTCCAATGCTTCGGCTCGAGCAATGGTGTGGCGCTGCTCGGCGCGGTGAGCACGAAGGGCCATCGTGAGGGGGACGTAGATGACTGCGAATACCAAGGGCACCAGGAGGGCACTTATGACAAAGACGAATAACATTTGTTGCTCCTTTTTTGGATGGCCCGAAGGGTTTCGAACGCACTATCAAAGTACGAAACGAACATAAGGTGGTCATGAGTTTTGGACGTGTATCGTCGCAGAATTGCGCGATCAAAAAAAGCTTCACATGCAAATATAAGAGGCTCGGTTTTGTTCAATCGTCACTGCCCGCAACGTTCTCGGCGTAACGTGCGACGTAACGAAAGAAGAGTGTAAGAAATTGGAACGGTTTTCTTAGGGTGTGCTTTGCGGCGTGAACTACAAACCGAGGTTGGGCGATTCTCGTTCCCAGAGTTTCGCCATCCACGCTTCGACCTCGTCGGCCTCGCGCGGGAGCGCCGCCGAGAGGACCCTTGAACCAGAGGCGGTCACGAGTACGTCGTCTTCGATGCGCACCCCAATGCCTCGGTACTCTTCGGGCACCGTGAGGTCGTTTTCTTGAAAGTAGAGACCGGGTTCGACGGTAAGGACGTAGCCCTCGTGCAGTTCACCCCTGTAATACATCTCGGACCTCGCGTGTGCACAGTCGTGCACGTCGAGACCCAGCATGTGACTGGTGCCGTGCAGGGTGTAGCGGCGATGGAGCTGGCGATCTTTACGTAGGGCCTGTGCAGGCTCTTCCTTGAGAATGCCGAGCTCGTAAAGTCCTTCGGCGAGAACTCTCATCGCGGCGTCGTGGGGTTCGTAAAACTGCGCGCCCGGACGAACTGCCGCAATGCCGGCGGACTGAGCGGCGAGGACGAGTTCGTAGACGCGTCGTTGGGCGGGAGAATACTTACCGTTGATTGGCATCGTTCTCGTGACGTCGGCGGTGTAGAGATTGTGGCACTCGACACCCGCGTCGAGCAGTAGTAGATCGCCGCTTCGCACGACGCCGTTGTTGCGCGTCCAGTGCAGCGTGGTTGCGTGTGATCCGCTCGCCGCGATCGTGTCGTAGCCCACGTCGTTACCTTCAACACGCGCGCGCAAATTAAAGATGCCTTCGATCACTCGTTCGCCTCGACCTTCAGCGCTTGGCAGTGCTCGAACGACGTCTTCGAACCCTTTCACGGTGTAGTCAATGGCAAGTTGGAGCTGCGCAATCTCAAAGTCGTCTTTCACGAGACGAAGCTCACTGAGCGTCGTTTCGAGTTCTTCGTCGCGAACCGATTCTTCGCTCAACTCGTTGACACTTGTGTCAAAGCCACGTAGCGTCACGACGTCGGTGGCACCTAAGGAAGCAAGATCCTTTTCGAGTCGTTCGAGCGGTGCCGTGTCAATGTCGTAATAGTTTGCGGCTTCGTCAACGCCGCGTCGTGGCCCGACCCACAGTTCGCCGTATCGAGCATTCGAGAAGAACTCGTGGGTGTGAAAATCGCGTCGGTGAGGGACGTAGAGCGTAGACGTCGGTCCCGACGCGGTGGGCGTTATGACTAACACTGCGTCGGGTTCGTCGCACCCCGTGAGATAAAAGAAATCGGTGCCTGCGCGAAAGCGATAGTCAGTGTCGTTGGCGCGGGTTTTGAAGTTACCAGTCGGCACAATAAGTGTTGTCCCGGGAAAACGTGTGCCAATCTCTTGACGTCGTTTTTTTGTGAACGGGGCGCTCGGATGGACCTCACTCGTGGGATCTGACGGAGCCCAATTCGAGGTCATGAGATCATGAAAGACGCGTGGACTCGGAGGGCGGTGCGGCCCCTCCCACACCCAATGTTCGGAAATTGGGTTCTCTTCAGAGACGTCTGGCTCTGGTATGTCGACTTCTTCGCTCACGCCGCCAGATTACCCCCGACCTACGTATAGTCATCCTATGAACATCACACTTCGCCGCGAAGGCTCGGTAGCCATCCTCACCTGGAACGATGGGGAGAACCGCATAAATACCGACTCTCTTGAACGCCTCAACGCACTCCTCGACGAACTTGAAGCCACGACGGGACCGCTGTCGATCGTACTGACGGGGGTTGGAAAGTTCTTCTCCAATGGACTCGACCTCGAACGATTTGGCTCGAACCCGGCAGAGTTCTCAGCGACGCTCGAAGAACTTGAGCGCACGATAGGTCGCCTTTTCGTGTTTCCGGCCTACACGGTCGCCGCACTCAATGGACACACGTTTGCTGGTGGGGCGTTGCTTTCGTGTTCCTTTGACTACCGCGTCATGCGAGAGGACCGCGGCTACTGGTGCATGAACGAGGCTGAAATCGGCTTAGCCCTTGATTACAAACTTTGGTCAATCATCAGCCACCGACTTCCCAAAGCAACGGCCACTGCCGCCGCGACGACCGCAAAGAGATTCAACGGCGCAGAAGCACTGGAGGCCGGCATCGTCGAGGCCGTCGCGAGCGAGGAGGACGTGGTGCGCCACGCAATCGAGGTAGCGGAGCGTTACGCCACACTTGACCGAGCGACGCTGCGTCGACACAAGCTCTTGGCTCACGGCGAGGAAGCGTTGAACCTAGGGTTCGCAAAGTAGAACCATGACGAAACAGATTGACGCGACGTCGCTGGAGGGATTTCGCCACGATTCCTTCGTCGCGACCTCGAAGAAGACTCACGACGTCTACCGCATTGGCTCGGGTCCGGCGGTCATCGTCATCCACGAGATTCCGGGGCTGACGCCCTTAGTCGCGGCGTTCGCCAGAAAAGTTGCCGCACGTGGCATGACGGCCGTGTTGCCCGATCTCTTTGGCACTCCCGGCAGAGTTCCCTCTACTGGCTACCTCCTGAGCTCTGTTGCCAAAGCGTGCATTAGCCGTGAGTTCACCACGCTCGCGATCAACAAGACCAGTCCCATTACGAAATTTCTTCGTGAGCTTGCGGCATATGAACACGAGCGTTGCGGCGGTCCGGGGGTGGGCGCCGTGGGAATGTGTCTCACGGGTGGCTTCTCGCTCGCCATGAGCGTGGACGAAACAGTCGTCGCATCCGTCATGAGCCAACCCGGTCTTCCCGCGCCGCTCGGAGCGAAGAGAAAAGCTGCGCTCGGCGTCTCTAACGAGGACCTGGCGAAAATTAAGCGTCGTCGTGACGCTGGCCTATGCGTGATGGGCCTGCGCTTTAGTGGCGATCCGGGATCGCCAGGCGAAAGGTTCGCGACGCTTCGCCACGAACTCGGGGACAACTTCATTGGCGTCGAAATCGACTCGTCTGAAGGCAATCCCTGGGGGTACCGTAAGGGCGCGCACTCGGTGTTGACCGAGGACTACTCCGACGCGCAAGGCTCACCTACTCGCCAAGCCTTAGACGACGTGTTGTTGTTTCTCGAGCGTCGTCTCGGCGTCGCTCAATCAGATTGACGGACCTTCGTGGACGCCGTTTTTCGAACTATTTGCGTGTCGCTCGATCAACGAGACGCCACGAAGTAGGTAGCGCGATGCCCGCGATGCCCGCCTTGATGAGCTCTCCCCATACATAAGGAGTAAACCCTTCGGTGATCGCGGTTCCGGGGGACAGGTGTATCGAGTATTTGAGCCACGTCACGCCAAAGATGAAAATGATGACGTCGCCGACAGCCATTGAGATAAGTGCACGCGTGACCGTACGGTCAGTTCCTCGTGAGGCGAGCCATCCAAGTACCGCGCCGGCGACAACGAAGCCAATGATGTAGCCGAACGTCGCAACTGGATAGCCACTCGTGTGACCGGCGAACCAAGGTACGCCTACAAGGCCCGCGGCCATGTAGAGCCCCATCGAGGCAAAGGCGCGGCGCCAGCCAAGAGCGGTGCCGACGAGCATGACACCGAGCGTCTGACCGGTAATGGGCACCGGGGTGAATGAGAGTTTGATGGCGATCTGCGCAAGTGCCCCAACGAGCGCGGCCGATCCAACGATGAGAGCGATCTCAACGAGGTAGGACCGAGGGACAACGTCGGCTAAGACTCGTTGGCGTGGACGAAAAATTTCGATGGTTGACACGTAGAGCTCCTTGTCGATTCGTTACGGTCACATTACGCCAACCAGGAAGGTGGCCAGTGCGACGAAGGTACTAGTTAGTAACTAGATCCAGCCCTGATCGTGCGCGATCTGCTCCACGTCGCCAATGCGCATGCCCGTTCGATGTTGCAGGGTGCGGATGAGTCCACCGGCTTCATACAGCGATTCGTGAGTTCCGGTATCGAGCCACGTTGTCGCGCGCGAAAGAATCTCAGCGCGCAGTTCGCCACGTTCGAGGTACGCGTTATTGAGTGCGGTGATCTCGAGTTCGCCCCGAGCGCTGGGCTGGAGCTGGCGCGCGAAGTCCGACGCTCGTTCGTCGTAGAAGTAGATGCCGGGCACGGCGTACGTGCTCCTCGGTTCGGTGGGCTTCTCTTCGATTGAGAGCACTTTGCCCGAGTCGTCAAACTCAACAACGCCGTAGGCGGAAGGGTCAATGACTTGGTACGCGAAGATGAGCGCCCCGTCGACCTTGGTGTTCTGTTGAAGATGCGTGCCAAGGCCCGGGCCGTAGAAGAGATTGTCGCCCAAAATCAGCGCGCACTTATCCCCGTCAAGGAATTTCTCACCCAAAATCAGTGCTTCGGCGAGACCGTTGGGTGCGTCTTGAATGACGTAGCTGATCTTTATGCCAAGCTGAGAACCGTCACCGAGCAGACGAGTGAAGGCGTCCTGGTCGTGGGGCGTCGTGATAAGAAGAATTTCACGAAGTCCACTAAGCATCAGCGTGCTCAGTGGATAAAAAATCATGGGCTTGTCGTATATGGGCAGTAACTGCTTGGAGACCGCACGAGTGATGGGATGCAGGCGCGTTCCGGTACCGCCAGCCAGAATGATTCCCTTCACTCCATTAGTATAGAAGTCCACTATCCCCTTTTCTAAAGGCCGAGGTTCTGCGATGCGCGTAGTAATAACAGGGGCCGCCGGGTTCATTGGCTCACGACTGAGTGAACTGTTCGTTCAGAACGCCGAACGACTCGGCTACGACGAGGTCGTTCTTCTCGATGCGCTCACCTACTCGGGCCGCCTCGAAAATCTCGATGAGGTTCGCCAAGATTCACGCGTGAGCTTCGTGAAGGGATCGATAACCGATCCATTGGTCACTGAGGAAGTGCTTCGCGGTGCGCACGCGGTGCTTCACCTTGCCGCGGAGAGTCACGTCGACCGCTCCATTACCGGCGCGCGTCTCTTTTTTGAGACGAACGTCGTTGGTACCCAGCAAATGCTCGAGAGTGCTCGAGTCGCGGGCGTCGAACGATTCGTGCACGTCTCAACCGACGAAGTGTACGGATCAATTGACGAGGGCACGTGGCGCGAAGACCACATCCTCGAACCCAACTCGCCGTACTCCTCGAGCAAGGCCGGCTCTGACTTAGCGGCATTGGCGTATCACCGAACGTACGGCATGAACGTCATGGTGACGCGTTGCTCGAACAACTACGGGCCACGGCAGTTTCCCGAAAAGCTCATCCCGCTCTTCGTGACGAATCTCTTTGACGGCGCCAAAGTGCCACTCATGGGTGACGGTTTGAACGTGCGCGACTGGCTTTTCGTCGACGACCACTGTCAGGGAATTCTCCGTGTCCTCGAAGGCGGTCGCGCGGGCGAGATCTACAACATCGGTGGTGGAAGAGAGCTGGCGAACGTAGAGATCACGGGCATGCTTTTGGACCTGTGTGGAGCGGATGGCTCGATGATTGAAGCCGTAGCGGATCGCCTCGGACACGATCGTCGTTACAGCGTTGACTGGACGAAGATCCACAACGAACTTGGTTACCAACCTGAGACGCTCTTCGAAGAAGGACTCGCGCGCACCGTCAAGTGGTACCGCGAGAATGAGTCGTGGTGGCGCCCACTAAAGGAGAAGACATCGTGAAGTTAACTGAACTCACTATCCCCGGGCTTTACCTCGCGGAGTCACCGGTATGGAGCGACGAACGTGGCCACTTTCGTGAGTGGTACAAGGAAGGCGATTTCAGAGACAGCGGCGTGGACTTTCCGATTCAACAGGGCAGCCTCTCAATGTCCAAGCGCGGCGTCATACGAGGTCTCCACTATTCACTCGCGCCCGAAGGGCAAGCCAAACTCGTTACCTGTATGTTCGGCGAACTCGATGACGTGATCGTCGACATTCGCGTGGGCTCGCCCACGTTCGGGCAAATGGAGATAATCCATCTTTGTTCTGATGAGGAGCGCTCGGTGCTGGTGCCGGTTGGCGTCGCGCACGGTGTGTGCATGACAAGTGAGGTCGCGGTCTTGTCGTATCTTTTGTCGTCACCCTTTAACGCGCCACTGGAGCTCGAGATCAATCCATTCGATGAAGAGATCAAGGTGCCGTGGGCTCTTAAATGTACGGCTCTGGTTAGCGAGAAGGACCGGGGCGCGCCGTCGCTCGCACAGCGTCTCGCGGCCAATGAACTTCCTCACTTCGCCACACCCTCTCTTTAGGTGAACTTCACTCGTCGTTGCTAGCGTTAGCCAGGTGAGTACCGCCCCGCTACGTCTTGTCAGCACTGACGAACGAGGAGTCCAACTTTCAAGCGGTTCCACACTTCCCGCGATTGAGTCAGAGAGTCAACTCAAGGCGCTGCTCAGTGGACTCTCGGGCGTTGACGCCGTAGGGGCCGAGGCCCGCGTGGCCAAACTCGCTACGCGCTCGCTCAAGAAGTCGACGAAACTCGCCGCGATCGACCTCGCAATCTCGATGGTGGACTTGACGACACTGGAAGGTGCCGACACGCCCGGACGCGTCACGTCATTGTGTACCAAGGCAATGCGTCCTGATCCGAGTGATGCCGGCGTGCCGAGCGTCGCGGCGGTCTGTGTCTATCCTGATCTCGTCGCACGCGCGCGCAACGTTCTTGGCAACTCGAGTGTTGCGGTGGCCTCGGTGGCGACAGCTTTTCCGTCGGGTCGTGCGTCACTCAGTGTCAAACTGCTCGACGTTCGAGAAGCGGTGAGTGCTGGTGCTGATGAGATTGACATGGTGATTGATCGAGGCGCATTTCTTTCCGGGCGTGTAGGGCAAGTGCTGGACGAAGTGACGGCAGTAAAGGCAGCCTGCGCCAACGCGCACCTCAAGGTGATTCTCGAGACCGGTGAGTTGACCACCTACGACAACGTGCGCAAAGCAAGTTGGATCGCCATGCTCGGCGGCGCAGACTTTATCAAGACCTCGACGGGCAAAGTGTCGGTCAACGCAACGTTACCCACGGCACTCGTGATGCTTGAAGCCGTGCGCGACTTCGGTGAGTCGACTGGACGTCTCGTCGGCGTCAAGGTCGCCGGTGGCATTCGTACTACCAAGGATGCGCTTCGCTACCTCGTCGTCGTGAACGAGACGGTGGGTTCGTCGTGGCTGTCGCCCGATCATTTTCGATTCGGCGCGTCGTCGCTGCTGAACGATCTCTTGATGCAGCGCCTTAAGCAACAACGTGGTGCCTACGTTCGCCCCGATGAATTCAGTGGTGACTGATGAGTGGTGATCTGACGCACTCAACGCTGGGCTCGATGTCCTACGATCCGGCACCCGAGTCGGCCGCAATTGCTCGTCTTAAGTCGGAGTACGGGCTCTTTATCGACGGCGCGTTCAGCGACCCTACGTCACACCAACAGTTCTTGACACTCAATCCCGCGACCGAGGAGCCTCTCGCGAGCGTGTCGCTCGCGTCGAGCGCCGACGTGGACCGCGCGGTGTTCTCCGCGCGTCATGCCTATGAGAAGGTCTGGTCGAAGACCACCGGTGCCGAACGATCGAAATACCTCTTTCGCATTGCCCGCCTGATTCAAGAGCGTTCGAGGGAATTCGCGGTCGTCGAAACACTCGACAACGGCAAGCCCATCCGTGAGTCGCGCGACGTTGATATTCCCTTGGCCGCGGCTCACTTCTTCTACTACGCCGGCTGGGCCGACAAGTTGGATCACGCCGGCTTTGGCCCCAATCCGAAGCCACTGGGTGTTGCGGGTCAGATCATTCCTTGGAACTTTCCACTTCTGATGGCGGCGTGGAAACTGGCGCCGGCACTCGCGGCGGGTAACACCTGTGTTTTGAAGCCAGCCGAGACCACCCCACTCACTGCGCTACTTCTTGCCGAAATCCTTCAACAAGCCGAGCTTCCTCCAGGCGTCGTCAACATCGTGACCGGTGACGGATCAACGGGCTCGGCGTTAGTTGATCATCCTGGCGTTGACAAGATTGCCTTCACCGGTTCGACCGAGGTGGGGCGCCTCATCCAACAGCGCGTCGCTACGAACCGCAAGCACCTCACGCTCGAACTCGGCGGGAAGGGCGCGAACATTGTCTTTGAGGACGCGCCTATCGACGAAATGATCGAAGGCATCATCGACGGCATCTTCTTCAACCAAGGTCACGTCTGTTGTGCGGGCTCGCGTCTCTTAGTCCAAGAGTCGGTGGCTGATGAAGTGCTCCGGCGCCTTATTCGACGCGTTGACCAACTGCGCGTGGGCGACCCCATGGATAAGAACACGGATGTTGGCGCTATTAACTCTGCCGCGCAGTTAGCTCGGATTCGAGAGCTCACCGCCTACGGTGAACAAGAGGGCGCGACTCGGTACACGAGTTCGTGCTCACTACCCGACAAGGGCTACTGGTTTGCGCCAACGGTCTTTGCCGACGTCGCTCAGTCGCATCGCATCGCCCGCGAAGAGATCTTCGGCCCCGTTCTCTCTGTGCTGACCTTTCGCACGCCTGAAGAGGCCGTCACGAAGGCCAACAACTCCAACTACGGCCTGGCCTGTGGGGTGTGGAGCGAGAAAGGCAGTCGGACCCTCTGGGTCGCTGAGCGACTGCGCGCTGGCGTCATCTGGGCCAACACGTACAACAAGTTCGACCCGACGAGCCCCTTTGGCGGCGTTCGTGAGTCGGGATTTGGCCGCGAGGGTGGACGACACGGACTCGAGGCGTACCTCAATGTCTGAGATTCGCCTCGATGTACGAAAGACGTACAAACTTCTTATCAATGGCGCCTTTCCTCGATCTGAGTCGGGTCGTAGTTACGAAGTCGCGTCGTTTAAGGGGGAGTTCCTCGCCAACGTGGCCCAAGGATCGCGCAAAGACGTTCGTGACGCCGTCGTTGCCGCCAGGGGGGCTCAGGCGAAATGGTGGGCGCAGAGTGCCTACAACCGAGGCCAAGTCATCTATCGCTTAGCTGAGATGGCTGAGTCGAGGCGCGACGAACTCGCTGAGCACGTGGGTCTTGCTGAGGGCTTCAAAGGAAAAGGAGCGCAGGCGAGTGTTTCTCGGGCGATCGATCGCATTGTCTGGTACGCGGGTTGGACCGACAAGATCGCGCAGATTCTCGGTTCATCTAATCCCGTGGCCGGCCCGTTTTTCAACTTTTCGGTACCCGTGCCGAGCGGCGTCGTGGGCGTGATCGCCAACCAGGACTCTTCGCTTGAAGGATTTATTGATGCCTTTCTTGCACCTATCGCCGCTGGCAACACGGTCGTGGTTCTTGCGAGCAATAATCGCCCGACGCCGTCGATCTTGATCGGTGAGATGACCGCGACCGCCGACTTTCCCGGTGGCGTTCTCAATATCATCACGGGCCACACCGGAGAGATCGCGCCAACGCTCGTCGCCCATGAAGACGTCGACGGAGTAGATCTTGACGGCGTCAACGGCGAGTTCGAGAGCGAACTCGCTGTCAGTGCGGCGACGTCGATTAAGCGCGTACTTCGCACCGGCGATAGCGACTCGACGTCGCTTCGTCGACTGCGCGCCTTTGTCGAGACCTCTACCGTGTGGCACACGATCGGTCAATAGTGACAAACCCTTACGAGTTGGCAACCGTCGCGGCGGCGGAGCTGCGCGAACAGAGCGGCGTTGATCTCTACGACGTGGCCGTGGTGCTGGGTTCGGGCTGGAAAGAAGGAGCCGCCGTGCTCGGGACCCCTTCGAGCGAGGTTCTCACCTCGTCGCTGAGTGGCTTTGTGGCGCCGACGGTCCCAGGTCATGAAGGTCGAATACTTTCTCTGAACGTCGGCGGTCTGCATGTCGCGCTTGTTTCGGGGCGCGTCCACCTTTACGAAGGCAACACCGCCGACCAAGTGGTCCACCCCGTTCGTACGGTTATCGCTGCGGGGGCAAAGAAAGTAGTGCTCACGAATGCCTGTGGCGGACTCGACCCGACGCTGGTTCCGGGCAACGTGGTCGTGATCCGTGACCACATCAATCTGACCGCAACGTCGCCAATGGAGGGTGAGGCGCCTCCTGAGGGCTACGGCTCACGTTTTGTCGACCTCACCGATCTCTACAGTGCGCGACTGCGTGTTTTGGTGCACAACGCCGTTCCCGACCTCGGCGAAGGCGTCTACGTCGGACTTCGCGGTCCGCACTATGAGACGCCTTCGGAGATCAACATGGTGCGCGCAATCGGTGGTTCGCTCGTTGGTATGTCCACCGTGCTCGAAGCAATTGCCGCGCGTCACCTCGAGGCCGAAGTGCTGGGTCTCTCTCTCGTGTCGAACTTGGCTGCGGGCGTCTCCAGTGGACCCTTGAATCATCTCGAGGTTCTTGAAGCCGGCCAGTCAGCGGCCTCATCCTTGGGTGCGCTGCTGGCACACGTTCTGCCGGTCTTGTGAATCGCGAACTCCGTGACGACGTCGTCGCGTGGATAGCCCTCGACCCTGACGAACTCGACCGTGCGACGTTGCAGGCGCTGCTCGACGCCGACGATGTCACCGAACTCGAGCGACGATTTTCGACGCCACTGACTTTTGGTACTGCTGGCCTACGCGGTCCCGAGATGGCCGGACCCGCTGGCATGAATCGTGCGACGGTTCGACGTGCAACTCAAGGCGTGCTTGCGTGGTTGGACGCTCGTGGTCTTGATCGTTCGAAAGGCATCGTCGTTGGACGAGACGCTCGTCATGGCTCAGAGCGTTTCAACGATGAAGTCGTTGGCGTTCTGCTTGGCGGTGGCGCGACGGTGTACGAAATGCCTGGGCCGTTGCCGACGCCCTTAGTCCCGTACTGCGTGAAAGCACTTGGCGCAGCGGCGGGCATCATGGTCACCGCGAGTCACAACCCGCCCGAAGACAACGGCTACAAGCTGTACGCGAGCGACGGGTCCCAAATTATTCCGCCCGACGACGAGATCGTTGAGCGACGCATGCGAGAAGCCAATGCGGCGCTCCTCGCCGAGCGGACCTCGCCGTCGCACTTCTTCGTTGCGGATGAACTCTTAGAGCAGTACCGCGCACATTTCTTGGAGCGTTTTCGCGTGAGCGAAGGCAGTGACCTCGCGATTACCTATACGCCGCTCCACGGTGTCGGAGGAGCGACGGCGACGAAGCTTCTCGCGGATGCCGGCTACGCGAACGTGACCAAGGTGGCGGCACAGTTTGAACCCGATGGCAACTTTCCGACGTTACCCTTTCCAAATCCCGAAGAACCAGGAGCCCTCGACCTCGCCATCGCTACCGCGAACAACGCGAACTCGACGTTGATCATTGCTAACGACCCCGATGCCGACCGACTTGGCGCGGCTGCGCGTAAGGGTGATGAGTGGCGATTACTTCGCGGCGACGAGATTGGCTGGCTTTTAGCGTCGGCGTTGCTCGAAGAGATTGTCGAGGCGCGCCAGACGGTGGCGACGACCATTGTTTCTTCGACGATGCTCGAGAAGATGGCAGCGGCGGCCGGTGTCGACTTCGTCACGACACTCACCGGCTTTAAGTGGATCGCTCGAGCGGCCGGTCGTGGCGTACTTGGCTTTGGGTACGAAGAAGCATTGGGTTTTGCCGTCGACGCCAAAGTGGGTGATAAAGACGGACTTTCGGCTGCGCTCGCGCTCGCACGCCTCACCCACGACCTCGCGCAAAAGGGCCAGACACTCTTTGATCGACTCGACGAACTCGAAGGTCGTTTTGGTGTTCACTCGACGTCACAGTTGGCGTTACGCGCCGAAGGAGCAGAGGGTCTGGCTTCGATTCGCCGGGTCGTTGAGCAACTCAGAGAGACGCCACCAGCAACCCTCGGGTCGCTCGCGGTTACCGACGCCGTTGATCTTGCGAAAGGTTGGCATGGCCTCGGGCCATCCGATGGTGTTGCGTTGATACTCGGGGCAATGGGTCGCGTCATCGTTCGCCCATCTGGAACTGAGCCCAAAGTGAAGGCCTACGTCGAAGTGACGCCGAGCGCCGAGGGTTCGCTTGAGGAGCAGCGCGCGCGAGCCGCGCAATTGATCGACGGTGTGCGAGCGAGTCTCGCGGAGTTACTTCGCGTCTGAGTTGTACAGCGCGGCGTAACCGGGCTTGATGACCGTGTTGATCATCGAAAGACGTTGACTGAACTCGAAGAAGGTACTCTTCGCGGCGTTAAGGGTCAACCACTCCATATCTGCCAAGTCCCAGCCAAAAGCCCCGGCGCAGGTCTCGAATTCGCCGCTCAATGTAATGCCGCTCATTAATCGGTTGTCTGTGTTGAGCGTGACGCGAAAGCGCAGTCGTTTAAGGAGGTCAATCGGGTGGGTGGCAATGGAAGAGGCCGCACCAGTGTGCACGTTCGAGGTCGGGCACACTTCGAGTGGGATGCGCCGGTCACGAACGTAGTTGGCGAGTCGGCCAAGTTCGTGCGTGCCGTTCACCTCGTTGATGTCGTCAGCGATACGCACGCCGTGACCAAGTCGCTCGGCATTGCAGAACTGCACCGCTTCCCAGATCGAAGGCAGCCCAAAGGCTTCACCGGCGTGAATAGTCAGGTGAAAGTCCTCTCGTTGGATGAGGTGAAAGGCGCGCAGGTGCTTGGTGGGTGGAAAGCCGTCTTCGGGACCGGCGATGTCAAAACCGCACACTCCCTCGTCACGGAAGGCCACGGCCAACTCGGCGATTGTCTCGCTCACACTCGCCTGGCGCATGGCTGAGAGAATGGCGCGCACGATGATGACGTGGCCTTCACGTTCGGCTTCCTTGATGCCGAGCGCGAAGCCGTCGAGGATGGCGCGCACGACTTCGTGCAGCGTGAGACCGCGCTTTAAATGCTGCTCTGGAGCGAAACGCACTTCGGCGTAGACAATGCCGTCTCTGGCGAGATCGAGGGCGCTCTCGGCCGCGACACGCTCGAGCTGGTCCTTCGTCTGCATGACGGCGGTGGTGTGGGCGAATCCTTCGAGGTAGCGAACGAGGTCACTTCCTGGCGCGTCGACAATGAACCATTTGGCGAGTTCGTCGGGCTCGCTCGTTGGCAGGTCGGTGTACTTGATTTCACGCGCCAGCTCTAAGACGGTCGCTGGTCGAAGCCCACCGTCGAGGTGTTCGTGAAGAAGGACTTTCGGTGCTCGCCTGATGATATCGGGAGTTAGTGCAGTACTTGCCATGGCTCAAGGCTAGCCAGCACCGAGGATTTAGTTACTGACGAAATCCAGCAACAACTTCGAAGCCTTGCGCGTCTCAGCACTGATTCGCACGGCGCTGCTAATCGTGACGCGACCGCTCTCGAGGTGAGCCACGTCGTCAGCGTGAAGCTCAAAGAGCGGCTGACCCTTTTCGACTTTTTCACCTTCGCGCACGAGGCAGATCACGCCCGCCGTTGCGCTCACCGGATCTTCTTTGCGGGCGCGACCCGCACCCAAGCGCCACGCCGCGATGCCTACGGCCAGTGCGTCAACGGACTGCACGACGCCTTTTTCGGGAGCGACCACGAGTTCACGTATCTTGGCAATTGGCATGACGGCGTCGGCGTCACCGCCTTGCGCGCGAATCATCTGGCGATAGGTTTCGTAGGCCGAGCCGTCGTCTAATTTTTTGGCGGGGTCGACGTCGATGCCGACGAGTTTGGTCATAAGGCGTGCCAGGGCGAGCGTGAGTTCGCGAACGTCGTTCGGTCCGCCCCCACGCAGCACGTCGACCGATTCGGTAACTTCGAGGGCGTTGCCGACGGCTTGACCCAGTGGCGCGTTCATATTGGTGAGTTGCGCGACGGTCTCGACGCCGTGCGCGTGACCGAGGCCGACCATGGTGTGGGCGAGTTCGCGCGCACGGTCGATGTCCTTGATGAATGCGCCGCGACCGACCTTGACGTCAAGGACGAGGGCGCTGGTGCCTTCGGCGATCTTCTTTGACATGATTGAAGACGAGATGAGAGGAATTGATTCGACCGTGCCTGTCACGTCGCGCAGCGCGTAGAGCTTGCGGTCTATTGGGGCGAGGCCCATGCCCGCTGCGCACACCACCGCGCCAACTGTCTCGAGCTGATGAATGATCTCTTCGTTGGAAAGAACGGCACGCCAACCGGGAATGCACTCGAGCTTGTCGAGAGTGCCACCGGTATGACCAAGTCCACGACCCGAGAGTTGGGGTACGGCGGCACCACAGGCGGCGACGAGGGGAGCGAGAATGAGGGAGATCTTGTCGCCAACGCCACCAGTTGAGTGCTTGTCAACGGTGGGACGCGAGAGTGTGCGCAGGTCCAATCGCTCGCCCGAGGCGATCATGCGAGCGGTCCAGGTTCCCAGTTCGCGTGAGCTGAGTCCGTTAAAGAAGATCGCCATCAAGAGTGCGGACATCTGCTCCTCGGCGACGTCACCTTTGTTGTAGGCGTCGAGAAGCCACGTGATGGCTTCATCGCTTACATCGCCGCCGTTACGTTTGGTGGTGATGACGTCCACCGCTGAGAACCTGCTCACGAGTTGCGTCGAATTCCCAATTCCTCAGGACCAAAGGCGCCAGGTAGCAGTTTGCCCAAGGTCAGCGGTGGTATTTCAGGGCCCACGTCCACCAACAGGTCGTTGCCCCCATGTTCGAAGAGCAGTTGGCGACATCGTCCACACGGCGTCAGCGGTTCACCGTCACCCGCGACCACGCACAATGCGACTATTCGTCCACCGCCTTGTCGAATGAGATCGCTGATTAGTGAACATTCAGCACAGAGCGTTAACCCGTAACTCGCATTCTCAACGTTCGAGCCCACCGCGGTCGTACCGATACTCGAGAGCGCGCTAGCCCCGACAGTCACTTTTGAATAGGGAGCGTAGGAGCGCGTAGCTGCTTCACGAGCGAGATTACGTAGCTTCGCCCATTCGAGCTCTGAAGGCGTATTCACGCCCTCACTGTACACTTTTCGCTGCATGAATAACTTTCGCTTTTCATCCGTAACCGTCAGCGACGAAGTCAGCGCTGCACTTGAAGAAGGTCGCGGCGTCGTCGCGCTCGAGACAACGATTGTCGTCCAGGGACTCCCGGCGCCAGTCAATATTGAAGTCGCCAAGGAGTGCGAAACAGCAGTGAGGATGAGCGGATCGGTACCGGCGGCCATTGGCGTGCTCGATGGTCGTGTCATCGTCGGGCTCACGACCGATGAACTTGAAACACTTGCCAGTCCGGTTCGACACGCCGCAAAACTTTCTTCACGCGACATTGGTATCGCGCTCGCGCTCAACAACGACGGCGCCACCACCGTCGCAGGAACGATCGCTATCGCACGTCGCGTGGGCATCAACGTGATGGCGACGGGTGGACTGGGTGGCGTCCATCGAGAGGCGAGCGATAGTTTCGATGAGTCGGCCGACTTGGTCGCGCTCTCACGAACGCCCATTCTTGTCGTGGCCTCGGGCGTGAAGTCGATCCTCGACATCGGTGCCACGCTGGAGCGACTTGACACCCTGGGCGTGCCTATCTTGGGTTATCAGACGAAGCAGTTTCCTGGCTTCTATCTTCGTGACAGTGGCTTCAGCATTGACTGGTCCGTCGCCACCGCTGATGAGGCAGCCGCGGCGTTCCTGCGCCACCGCGAGTTCTCCGGGACTGGTCTCGTGGTGGCCAATCCAGTTGGCGCTGATAAGGAACTCGACCGTGACCTTCACGATGAGGCCCTAGAAAGTGCGCTTACCAAAGCCAATCTTGAGGGCGTCAGCGGAAAAGCGGTCACGCCTTCGCTCTTGGCGGAGTTCGCGCGTCACACCGCGGGCGTCAGTGTGCAAGTGAACCGTGACCTCGTAGTCGCGAATGCTTTGCTTGCGGGCGACATCGCTGCGTCGATCGCTCGCTTGGCCGCGTGAAAAAACGCGTCGTCATCCTTGGCGACGTGATGCTCGACGTTGTCGTGCAGCCCCTTGGTCACGTTGCGCCCACGAGTGACACGCCGACCAACATCCTCGTCACTCGGGGAGGTGCGGGTGCGAACGTGGCTATTGCGCTTAGTGCAACTGGACACGACGTGTCGTACGTAGGAGCAGGTGGTAGCGACGCGGCTTCTCACGTCTTCGTTGAGGCGTTACGCCTCGGTGGCGTGGGGGCCCATCTCCAACGAGTTGAAGGACCCACTGGCACCGTCGTCGTTATCGTCGCCAGCGACGGGCAGCGCGCCATGCTGAGTGACCGCGGGGCAAACGCGTACCTCGAACACGGATTCGTCACTGAACAACTTCGTGAACCCTTCGATCACCTTCACGTGTCGGGCTATCTGTTGCTCGACGCGGCGACGAGGAGCGTGGGTGTCGACGCATTGGCTCTGGCACGCTCGCGTGGGATCTCGACGTCCGTTGACGTGTGCTCGGTAGCGCCATTGGCGCAAGTGACGCCAGACGTATTTCTCCAAGCCGCTCAAGGTGCGTCGACGTTGTTCGCTAACAACGAGGAGGCACTCGCGGTGAGCGCTCAGGACACTGTCGAAGACGCCGCGAGCTCGCTCGCCACACTCTTTGGTGAGGTCGTCATCACGAGAGGCGAACACGGGGCACTTGCGGCAGTAGGCAGCGAGCGATTCGCCGTTCCGGCCACTGTTGTTGACGTGCTGGACACGACGGGCGCAGGTGACGCCGCAACCGGTGCCTACCTCGGTGCACGACTGCACGGAGAAGATCCGGCGGTCGCGTTGGAACGAGCCATGATCGCCTCAGCGCGCGTCGTTGGTGGCCTGGGAGCTCTTGGTTAATCGCGCTGGTAGGGCTGACCGTCGGCGGCCGGTGGACGTACGCGCCCGATAAGGCCTGCGACGACCGCAATGGTGATCAGGTAGGGGAACATCGCGAGGATGTAGCCCGACACGGGTACTTGATAGGTCGAAAGGTCGTAGGAGAGGTACACCGACAGCCCGAAGATGATGCAGGCCACGACCGCACCCGAAGGACGCCAGCGTCCAAAGATCAACGCCGCGAGCGCGATGTAGCCATATCCCGAGGTGTAGCCAACCTGGAACTGGCCCTGCGTGGCCATAAAGGCCACCCCCCCGAGTCCCGCGATCGCCCCACCGAGCACGACGTTGATGTAGCGAACGCGGATGACGTCGATACCAACTGAGGCGGCCGCGTGCGGATGTTCACCCACCGCGCGTACGTGCAGTCCGTAGCGGGTTTTGAAGAGCGCGAAACTCACCACACCAACGAGGATGATCATGGCGTAGAAGAAGCCCGACTGGTTGAAGAGGACTGGTCCGAGAATCGGGATCTTCGAGAGTCCCGGAAGCGGCAGATTGGCCGCTAAGTTTCCGGTGTTGAAATTTGGAAAAGGCGTAAGGACCTGAAGATTCAAATAGGACGAGAGGCCGCCCAGCATCGTGACCAGTACGACGCCCACGATGATCTGGTCCGAGCGATAGCGCAACGAAAAGAACGCCAGTACGAGCCCGATTAAGCCGCCAATCAACACGCCACCGAACGCGGCGTAAAAGAAGTTGTGGGTGGTCGAGGCGATCATGCTGCCCAGAAATGCCCCGCCAATGAACTGACCTTCAATCGCGATGTTCACGACGCCCGAGCGTTCGCACATCACGCCAGAAAGAGCGCCAAACACGAGCACCATAACGGTGGCGGAACTGGCGACGAGGATCGATGTGATATTCACCGACGAGACGAAGGACGGCCCAGGGTTGCGCACGGCCCAAAGGAGCAAGGCGACGAGGAACAAGATTGCAACGCCGCCGAATCGAGCCATGACGCCGCGCCGAGGCTGACGAATGAACACTTCGGCCGAAGCGGCGATGATAATGAGACCTACGATGACGTCGGTCCAGCGGACCGGCATTGTGACTGACCCGAGTTGCACCGGCGCGTTCGCGAGATTGACGGGATCGAACGTAAGACCCGCGTGTGATCGAGCGCCACTACCGAGGCCAAAGACGAAGAGCGTGAAAAAACCGACGAACGCCATGAGGACGGCAATCACTCTCGTGCGTCGATTCTTTGCCATCGTCACGCCGGGCTTGGTCGAACTGTCGAGGAGGCTCATGTTCCCCAACCCGTCGTAGCTAAGTTGAGACCGACGGTGTCGACGTTGCGCAAGTGGAAGATCTCCTTCACGAGCACCGGCGTCGCTACGAAGAGCACAATTGCTGACTGGATAACGGTCGCGAGATCGAGGGGGATGCCCGTTGTCGCCTGCATGTTGCGACCACCTACGCCAAGAGCGGCGAAGAGCAGTGACGCCCAAACAATCCCCATGGGTTTATTGCGCCCGAGCAGCGCCACCGTGATCGCGGTGAAGCCGATACCGGCGTTACCGATAAGAAAGTTCCCGTCGATGTAGTGCGTCGTGCTCGCAACCTGGACGACACCGGCGAGTCCGGCGAGACCGCCCGAGACGAGAAAGGAGACAACCACGACTTTGCGCGCGTTGATGCCCGATGCCTTCGCAGCCGATGGATTGGCACCAGTCACACGAAAGTCAAAACCGAGAGAAGATCGATTCAAGAGCCACCAGGCGAACAGAACAACGGCTGCCGAGACGAAGATGCCGTAACTGACGCGAAGACCCGACTTCGTGCCAAAGAGCGGCGCCAGGATTGCTGAGGGATCCATTGTGCGGCTGATGTCGTTGGATTGGCCGGGCTGTTGCAGCGGAGTAGAGAGTACGCAGAAAAGTAGGAAGGCGTACGTGACGTAGTTGAACATGAGTGTCACGATGACCTCGTGCGCACCGGTGTAGGCCTTAAGAATGCCCGGCAGCGCGCCACACAACATGCCGCCCGCGATACCCGCCAGAAGCGTGAGTGGCAGGTGGAGGGCTGTGGGCATGTGGAGCATCGAGCCAAAGGCCGTGCCCGCGATGCCACCTATGACGGCTTGGCCGTTGGCCCCGATGTTGAAGAGTCCCGTTTGGAACGCAATACCCACACCGATGCTCACGATCACCAGCGGCGAGGCGTAGGTCAGCGTTTCTGAGAGCGGCGTAAGAGTATTTGGCCACCCTTTGCCAGTAGTGAGGGAGTGCCAAAAACCTTGGGGGTCAACCACGGAGCCGGTGAACATCGCACGATAGCCCGCGCCGACGTAGTTAAAAGTGGCGTTCAGGGCATGGGGGAACGCACCCCAACTATCAAAGAGACCACGCCACGCGTCAAGCACCGCCGGCGTGGTGACGATAATGACGAGAGCGCCAAAGGCGAGGCCCAAGATGAGCGCGTACAGCGTGACGACGACGGGACTACTAGAGGTGTAGCGAGTCCACAACGTCGTGCGTGATTTCGTCGCGACGTCAGACATCGGATACCTCTAGCGCGTGACCGGCCATCAAAAGTCCAATGGACTCGCGACTCGTCGAGGGATCAACGATGCCGCAGATCTGTCCTTCGAACATGACAGCGATCCGGTCGCCCAGCGCGAGCACTTCGTCGAGTTCAGAAGAGACAATGAGCGAACCGTTGCCGTGATTGCGGTGTTCGATGATCTGGCTGTGCACATATTCGATGGAACCCACGTCAAGGCCGCGCGTCGGCTGCGAGGCGACAAGAAATTCGAGGGAGCGAGAGAGTTCGCGAGCCACAATGACCTTTTGTTGATTGCCGCCGGAAAGCGCGCTGGTGGGTGATTGGATCGACGACGTGCGGACGTCGAAATCCTTGACGAGGTGCTCGGCATTTTCGTTTACCGCCGCCAGATTGCGCGTGCCGCGCGAGGCAAAAGGTGCCCGGCGAGGCGTGTTGAGGACCAAATTGTCGGCGACGGACATGGTGAGTACTAGGCCGTCGCGCTGTCGGTCTTCGGGAATGTGGCCAATGCCGGCGTCGAGTTTCTTGCGCGGCGTCAAATGGGTGATGTCACGGCCGTGCAACGTGATGGTGCCTGAGAGGACGGAACGCATACCCACGAGGGCTTCGACAAACTCCGTCTGTCCGTTGCCCTGAACTCCAGCGAGTGCCAACACTTCGCCAGCGCGTACATCGAGCGACACACCGTTCACCGCAATCAGTCCGCGGTCGTCGAGCACCACGAGATCACGAATCTCGAGAACTTCATCGCCTGGTTCATAGGGCGATTTCTCAACAGTGAGATTCACTTCGCGACCAACCATAAGAGAAGCCAACTCGGACTCGGAAGCCGTTGGCTCGGCGGTACCAACGACGCGTCCGTGCCGAATGACCGTGATGACGTCGGCGACGGCCTTGACTTCTTTGAGTTTGTGCGTGATAAAGAGGATTGATTTACCTGCGGCGGCCAGGGACCGCATGACCTCCATGAGCGCGTCGATCTCTTGAGGCGTGAGGACGGCCGTTGGTTCGTCAAGAATCAAGAGTTCAGCGTCGTGACTGAGTGCCTTGATGATCTCTACGCGCTGTTGGATGCCGACGGGCAGATTCTCGATGATCGCGTTCGGGTCGACTTCAAGATTGAATTGGCGCGAAAGACGCCGAATGTCCTCGGTGGCTTTGGTGTAGTCGACGCGATCAAGCGATTTTGTTGGCTCAAAGCCAAGGACGACGTTTTCGGTGACCGTGAAGACGGGAACCAGCATGAAGTGTTGGTGGACCATGCCAAGACCGTGGCGCACCGCTTCTCCAGAGTCAGCGATCGAGGTGACGACATCGTTGATAAGGATCTCGCCCTCGTCTTGTCGCAACAGTCCAAAGAGCACGTTCATCAATGTCGACTTGCCAGCGCCATTTTCACCAAGCAGTGAGTGAATCTGACCAGGCTCGACGATGAGACTTATCTGGTCGTTGGCGGTGAGTGCGCCGAAGCGTTTAGTGATACGTCGTAGCTCTAAGCGCATGGGAACTTATCGTAGTCACGACAAAGACCCGGGCCGCAATGGCCCGGGTCTTTGTCGACGTGCCAAAAGGCGACGCTAATTACTTCACAGCCGGGTACTTGTTCGGGTTCACCGAGATCTTGCCCGAGATGATGCCAGCCTTCGCCGTAGCGATTTCTGCCTTCAATTTCGACGAGACCTTGATGCCGCCGTACTCAAGCGCGGTGCCCTTGTTCTTCAACGTCCCGACGTACGAGCCGGCCTTGAAGGTGCCCTTCGCCGCGGCTAGTACTGCGGCCTCCACCGAAGGCTCGACGCCCTTGGCGACGGTTCCGAGGAAGTACTTGCAGTCCGCTGCGTCTGAGACGCAGCCGTTGCTGTCGACCCAGATAATGCTGTGTCCCGCGCCCGCCAACTTGGCTGCGGCAACAGAACCGAGGCCTACTGAACCAGCGACGGGGAAGACAATGTCCGCACCATCAGCGAAGAACGCGGCGGTGTCTTTGTTACCGGCGGTCTGGTCCGTGAAGCTGTTGGTGAAGGTTCCTGTACCAGCGCAGACGAGCAACGTGCACGCGGTCTTTGGTGGAGTCCAGCCCAAGACCTTGACGGACTTGTGGTACGTCTTGTCGAAGTAACGAACACCAGCGACGAAGCCGTTCTCGTAGAGCGTCACCGCCGAGAAGTTCTCGCCACCATAGGTCGCGACGGTTTTCGTCTTGGTCGAACCCGCGGCCAGAATGCCACCGAGGAAGCCCGCTTGGTCGGTCTCGTACTGCAGCGCCTCAACGTGCGTACCCGCCTTTACTTTGGGCGCGTCATCCACAATCGCGAACTTCTGGCTCGGGTGAGCGTTAGCGGCGGCGGCCGTCGCCGCGTCCATCAAGAAGCCGACCGTGACGATGATGCCGCAGCCTTCGGTGATGAATTTGGCAATGTTCGGCGCGTAGTCCGTCGACGCTGACGACGACAGATACGTGTAGGTAATGTTGCGGTCAACTTTGGCGGCGTCCTTCAAGCCCGCGTACGCCGAGGCGTTAAACGACTTGTCGTTGATGCCACCAGTGTCGGTTACGACGCAGGCCTTGAACTTCGTTGCGGCAGATGCCGACACCGTTGTCGTTGCCAAACTCAGCGTCAAGGTGCCCAGAACAAGTGATCCAGCTCCCAGCACCGTGACGAGGCGACGAATTCTCCCCATTTAATATCTCCCTTTTCGTTGTCAACCCATAAGCGGATTGTCCGATTGCGTGACGAGCCTCCCGACGCAACTCCCCACACCTCGGATGTTTGTATTGAGGAGACTAGCCCTAAAGGGCAGGTCTTTTAGGTGCGGGGCACTGGAGAGGGCGAGTGAGTTTTAAATCGCTTCTACGGATTGAGGAAGACTTGCTCGACCCGTCAATCGTGGCAATGCAAATGTTGCGAGCAGCGCTACGAAGGTGACGGCGGCAGAGATTTGGAAGGCCCGTTGGTAGCCCGACACCTGTGCGTTTGCCGTCGAAACGACATGTAAGAGAGAGCTCGTTCGGTCGGTAGCGACCGTAGCCAAGATGGCTAGCGCCAACGATCCGCCGACCTGACGCGACGTGTTCAAAACCCCCGACGCGAGACCCGCATCGGCGCGGTCAACGCCCGCTGTTGCCGATGTCGCGAGTGGGGAAAAGAGCAGACCCATGGCGAAAGCGCAAAGAAAACCCGGCACGAAGATATTTCCCCAGTATGAACTTTGGGCCTGGATGAGCGAGATCCAAAAAAAGCCAAGTGTCGCGAGGCTCGCGCCGACTTGGAGAAGCGGGCGAGCGCCGACCCGAGCGATGAGGCGCGAAGATATCTGTGCGCCGGCGATGATGCCGATAGCCATTGGCAAAAATGCGAAGCCCGCTTTCACGGGGCCGTACTTCAATACGTACTGGAAGTAATAGGTCAAGAAATACCACATTGCGAAGAACGCGCCGCCAACAAGGAACATGATCACGTTGGCCGTAGAGAGAGGCCTTGACTTAAAGATACGAAAAGGCATCAACGGATGGGAAGCAACTTTGCCCTCCCAGAACATGAAACCAATAAGAAGGGCGAATCCCGCGATAAGCCAACTCAACGTGGTCGTCGAGGTCCAGCTGTGTGTCGTGGTGTTCACGACCCCGTAAATCAGCGACGCTAAGCCGCCCGTTACGAGCACCGAGCCAGTGACGTCGAGCTTCTGAGTCGCTCCGCGGTTACGCATCTCGCGCAGGTAGATGGCCGCGGCGATACCCGCGACGAGACCAAAGGGAACGTTGATGAAGAAGACCCAACGCCACGACGCCCATCCGGTCAATATTCCACCGAGCAGTCCACCGACGGCGCCGCCGGCACCCGCGACCGCGCTCCAGGCGCCAATTGCCTTGGGCAGGCGCGGACCATGGAAGGTTGTAACGATGATGGTAAGCGTGGCCGGAGAAAGAATGGCGCCACCGATGCCCTGAATCGCTCGAATCGCGATCATCTGCCCGCCGGTTTGAGCGAAGCCCGCACCGATGCTCGCGAGCGTGAAGATTGTGATGCCCGTCATGTAGACGTTGCGACGACCGAAGAAGTCCGCGGCTCTTCCGCCCAGCAGCAAGAATCCCGCGAATGTCAAGACGTACGCGTTCACCACCCACTGCGCGCTGCTCTGCGTGAAGTGAAGGTCAGCACCCATTCGTGGCAAGGCCACGTTGACGATCGAGACGTCGAGCACCACCATGAACTGAGCGAGACAGGCAATCGAGAGGATGAGCCAGTCCGGCGCGTGACGATGCGACGTGACGAGGGTATCTGACATTAGGCGATTGTAATAGTCCACCTCTAACATCCACGACGCCGAAAATGACGGCATCGGCAATATCGGTCAGACTTGAGGTCATGGTTGCACAGTTCATTTTCACGATGCGAGACCTTCGTCGTTTCTATCCACCTGACCGTGAGGTTCTCAAAGGAATCAATCTCTCGTTCTACCCTGGCGCGAAAATAGGTGTCATTGGCTCGAACGGCTCAGGTAAATCGTCACTTCTTCGTATCATGGCTGGACTTGACGACGGCTTCAGTGGCGAAGCTCGCCTTACGCCAGGTTTCAGCGTGGGCTATCTCTCCCAAGAACCTCAACTTGATCCCTCGAAGGACGTGGTGGGCAATGTCGCTGACGGCGTCGCCGAACAGCGCGACCTGCTGCTTCGCTTCAATGAGGTGTGCGCGGCGATGGGCGACCCCGATGCTGACTTTGACGCGTTGCTCACTGAGCAGGCCGATCTTCAAACCAAGATCGACGCCGCGAACGCATGGGACTTAGAGCGCACGCTCGAGATTGCAATGGACGCGCTACGTCTTCCGGCTCCCGACGCTGACGTGACGACACTGTCGGGGGGCGAACGTCGACGCGTCGCGCTCTGTCGACTTCTGCTTTCTCATCCCGACTTACTCCTCCTTGATGAACCAACAAACCACCTCGACGCCGAATCCGTAGCGTGGCTGGAGCGCACTCTTCAGGACTACAGCGGCACTGTCGTGGCGATCACCCACGATCGCTACTTTCTCGACAACGCAGCGCAGTGGATTCTCGAACTCGATCGTGGACACGGCATTCCTTGGGAAGGGAACTATTCGTCGTGGCTCGAGCAGAAACAGGCGCGCCTTGCGGCCGAAGAGAAGGCTGACAAAGTTCGCCAAGCGTCCCTTGAGCGAGAGTTGGAGTGGATTCGACTTTCGCCGCGCGCACGCCAAAGCAAGGGCAAAGCTCGCTTAACGACTTTCAACGAACTCGTCGCCGAGTCTGAATCGGCCGATCGACGCGCCGACCGACTCGAGATTGCGATACCGCCCGGACCTCGACTCGGCGACACCGTCGTAAACGCCAGCAATCTCACCAAAGGTTTCGAGGAGCGACTCCTTATTGAAGACTTGACGTTCCTTCTGCCGCCAGGTGGCATCGTTGGCGTCATTGGTCCGAACGGCGCCGGCAAGACCACGCTGTTTCGCATGATGGTCGGTCAAGAGAATCCTGACAGCGGCGACATTGAAGTTGGATCCACGGTGCAGTTTGCCTACGTCGATCAGTCGCGCGACACCTTAGAAGGTGAGAATACGGTCTTTGACGAGATCAGCGGGGGACAAGAACACATGGTGGTAGGAACGCGCGAGATTCACGCGCGCGCGTACGTAGCGAGTTTTGGATTCAAGGGAAGCGATCAGCAAAAGAAGGTCGGCGAGATCTCTGGAGGCGAGCGCAACCGTGTGCAGCTTGCGAAAGTCTTGAGAAGCGCTGGCAACGTGCTCTTGTTGGACGAACCGACGAACGACCTTGATGTGGATACGCTGCGCGCGTTGGAAGACGGTCTGTTGTCGTTTCCAGGATGCGCTGTCGTCATCAGTCACGATCGCTGGTTCTTGGACCGGATAGCGACGCACGTACTGGCTTTTGAGGACGACGCCGTGGTGCGCTGGTTTGAGGGGAACTTCTCTGACTACGAGGCCGATCGCCATAAGCGCCTTGGCACCGACGCCGATCAGCCCCATCGCCTTCGCTACAAGCCAATCACGCGTCCGTAGAAATCGCACCGGGACTTTGGCCGTAAGGTTCATCCGTGGCAAAAGGGACTGACTACTCGACGTATTTACGAATTAATGACCTGTTAAAACTTCAGATTCCACTCACCGACAACGCCCCGGACGAACTTCTCTTCATCGTTGTTCACCAGTCCTATGAACTTTGGTTCAAGGTCATCGTCGATGAACTTCGCCGCGCCGCAACGTTTTTGCACGTCAACGAGCCCTGGCGGGCAATCTCGCACCTGCGTCGAATGGTCGAGATCGAGGAATTGCTCCTCAGTCACCTGCGACTCCTCGACACGATGTCACCAGAAGGCTTTCTCGAATTCCGCGACCCCCTTGATCCCGCGTCGGGTTTTCAATCCTTCCAATTTCGTGCCATTGAATTCTTGAGCGGTGGCGGGAAACTCGCCACTCTCAACTTCGACTTCTTTGACGACGAACAGCGCGCCTGGTTGCGTTCGATGAGCGAGGAGCCAAATGTCTGGACGGGATTTGAGCACTCGTTGCGCCTTTCAACTAATGCGTCGGCGCAAGACGATCTTCTTGACATTGTTCGCGCGCTCTACCTTTCGCACGCTGATGTGACGTTGACGTCATTGCACACGGTGGCTGAGCTTTTGATGGACCACGATGAGAATCTCGCGGTCTGGCGACACCAGCACATGCTGATGGCCGGGCGCGAGATTGGCCGCCGTCCAGGCACTGGCGGCAGCGAGGGAATGGCGTACCTCGATACCACACTCGCTCAACGTTTATACCCCGTGTTATGGGAAGTGAGGTCGATACTGTGACAACCCGCGAAGAGTGCGAAGCCCTGGATAGCGCGGACGTGCTGGCGCCGCTGCGTGACGAATTCATTCTTGACGAGAACGAGATCTACCTCGACGGTAACTCACTAGGTCCAGTGTCGCACGCGGTAAAGAGGCGTGTCAACGAAGTCCTTAACGACGAGTGGGAAAAGGGCCTCGTGCGTAGTTGGAATTCCTCTGGATGGATGGCGATGCCGACGCGTCTCGGTGATCGTCTTGCGCCACTTATTGGCGCTCAAAGCGGAGAAGTCTTAGTCGCGGACACGCTCACCTTCATGCTCGCAAAACTCATCGGCGGTGCGCTTGATCAGCGCCGTGATCGACACGTGATCTTGACCGACGTTGCGAACTTTCATTCGGACCTCTACATCGTTGAAGCGATGGCCAAGCGTGCTGGTCGGCTCGTCACGGTTAAGGCCATCGATCGCAACACACTTGACCGCGAACTGAATGAGGACGTCGCACTCGTGATGTTGACGCACGTTGACTTTCGAAGTGGCGAAGCGCTTGATTTGAAGGGCATCACCACGAAAGTCCACGACGTCGGTGCGCTGATGCTGTGGGACTTCGCGCACTCAGCTGGCGCAGTTCCCTTGGACGTGAGCGGCGCCAACGTGGACTTCGCGGCGGGCTGTGGCTACAAGTATCTGAACGCAGGTCCCGGTGCGCCGGCATTTCTTTACGTGCGCAAGTCCTGGCAAGGCGTGTTGGAGAATCCGCTGCCGGGTTGGCTCGGACACGTCCGACCATTTGACTTTGAGCAGGACTACGAACCAGCGAAGGGGATGCAAGCATTTGTAACGTCGTCACCTTCGATCGTCGCCCTCGCCGCTTTTGACGGTGCGCTCGACGTGTGGGACCGTGCGACGATGCAGCAAGTACGCGCGAAAAGCCTCACGATGACCGATCTTTTTATCGAGCTCGTTGAGTCACGCTTACCTGGCGTCTTTGAGATCGCGACGCCCCGCGAGCACGTCAAACGAGGCAGTCAAGTGGCACTTCGTCACGCGAACGCGTACGGCATCATTCAGGCGCTCATCGAACGGGGTGTCATTGGCGACTTCCGTGATCCCAACATTGCGCGCTTCGGTTTCGCACCGTTGTACTTGCGATTCGTTGACGTGTACGACGCCGTAGAGATTATTGCCCACGTGATGAATTCGGGTGCGTACCTTGACGACACGTTCGCAGTACGCAACGCCGTCACTTAAGTCGCGGCGAGGTAACGCTCGACGAGATTGACGATCTCGTTTGGATCCTTGTCAGTGTCTACGCGTAGTCCCACTTCATCCGCTTCGAGAGGTTCGAGATCGTCGAACTGTGAGGCAAGAAGTGAGGGAGGGAGCAGACTGTTGGGCCGCTCTTTGACTCGAGCCGCGATAATCCCTCGAGGTCCGTCGAGGAAGACGAAAAAAAGATCAGGAACGTAGCCGCGAAGTACGTCGCGGTACGAACGTTTCAGTGAAGAACACGCCGTGACCGAGCTGAGACGGTCCTCTTCGAACGCTTTGATGTGTTCGCCCACGGACCGCAGCCATGGCCATCGATCCTTGTCTTCGAGAGCGTGGCCGGACGACATTTTCTCGATGTTGCTAGAAGTGTGCAGTGCGTCCGCGTCGAGGAAGACACAGTTGATGTTCTTTGACAGCGCCCGTCCGACGGTGGTCTTGCCCGACCCCGATACGCCCATCACGACAATCGAATGGACGTCGTTGCCCCTCGTCATCGACGTACGCAGCGACGTTAGGATTTGTAGGAGAAGAAGCCTTGGCCGGACTTACGTCCCATGAGCCCTGCCTGGGTCATACGTGAGAGGAGCGGGGGTGGCGCGAGGTGAGACTCCTTGAACTCTTCGTACAGCGATTCGGCAACGGCCAACGTTGTGTCGAGACCGATGAGGTCGGTAAGGGCGAGCGGGCCCATGGGATGCGCGCAACCAACGACCATGCCGGTGTCGATGTCCTCGGCGCTCGCGAACCCTGATTCGAGCATTCGAATCGCCGAAAGAAGGTAGGGAATAAGTAGGGCATTGACGACGAAGCCGGCGCGGTCCGGCGAGGTAATGACGCGCTTATTCAGTGAATCGGTGGCGTACTCACGAACGCGCTGGGTTGTCTCGGGGCTCGTCAACAACGAAGAAATCAACTCAACCAACTTCAACACGGGCACGGGGTTGAAGAAGTGCATACCGATAACTTGCTCGGGGCGTTTGGTGGCCATAGCGAGTTTGATAATGGGAATCGACGACGTGTTGGTCGCCAGAATTGCTTCTGGGTCACTCACTGCCGTGTCGATCTTGCGAAAGACGTCGAGTTTTATCTCTTCGTTCTCTGCTACCGCTTCGATGACGAGCTGGCGATCTACGAGATCGGCAAAATCAATGGAGAACGACAGATTACTTCGCGTGCGAGCGGACTCCTCCTCGGGCATCTTGCCCGAGGAAACTGCTCTCGACAAAGAGCGCTCGATCCGTTCGGTGCCTCGTTCCATGGCTTCGATGTTGTCTTCGACCACAACCACGTTGGCGCCAGCACGCGCAGTAATTTCGGCGATACCCGAACCCATCAGGCCGCAACCCACTACACCAATTCGCTCCATCGAGGCCTCCTGGTTTGAAGAAGCCTTGGCTTCTCGCGGTTCAGTCTAGGTCGGCACCGCCTGAAGGTTCGAAGTAGAACGCTGTCGTGCACTTGGGAGCGAGCGGGTAGTCGGCTACTACGATTGTTCTAAACCGCGCGGAAGAATCCGCGCAGAACTATTAGGGAGCCTCTCTATGGATACCGTCAACGTCATCGTTGAGATTCCACGCGGAAGTCAAAACAAGTACGAATACGATCACGACAATCACACGATTAAGTTAGATCGCCATCTGATTGTCTCAATGGGTTACCCCGCGGAGTATGGCTTCATTCCTGACACGCTCGGCGGCGACGGCGACCCTCTCGACGCACTCGTCTTGACCGAGTACCCGACCTTTCCCGGATGCCTCATCGAGTCCAAGATTCTCGGTATGTGCATTATGACTGACGAGAACGGCAGAGACGAAAAACTGCTGACAGTGCCGAACTACGACCCACTTTGGAAAGCGGCGTCTGACATCGGCGACGTCCCCAAGTACATTCTTGATCGAATTAACCATTTCTTCACGGTCTACAAAGACCTGGACGAAGGCAAGTGGATGAAGGTCGAAGGCTGGGTCGGCCGCGCTGAAGCACTCGTCGAACTTGAAGCTTCGCGCGCGCGCTTCGTTCCCTAAGGGCCACGCTGGAGAGGCAGATGGAGAGTAGCGAGAAGACCACTACTAAGGCATCGACTACTAACACTCTCCAACGCCGCGCGGTGCGTGTCCTATTCGCAACGCAATTACTCTTTTTTCTTGCTCTCGCATGGTGCATCTTTCTTCAACACGGCTATAACGCTGTTTCCGCGGGCATCTCGTACTTCGGCGTCAGTCACCGTACGATATTTTTTGCCGTCGTTGGCTACGTGATAGCGGCGGTAGGCCTATGGCGCGCGTCTCGACTTTTTAGAGAAGGCGGACTCGATCCACTGTTGGCCCTCGGCTTGAAACTCGTCGCGGCGATGTTGCTGATCTTGCTCGCTACTCCCTACACCGGAGGAACATTTCTAAATTGGACGCACATGAGCGTGGGCGTCGTTGGTGCACTCGTGCAACTTGCTATTTCGTTCGCACTACTTCGACGCACTTTGTCGTTCTTTGCCGTTGCTGGAGTCGCGATTCAACTGGCGGGCGGCATCATTGGTGCGCTCTCGCTGCCCGACTGGAAGTTTCAAATTCTCATGTACGGCGAGTTAGTTTTCGAGTTGGGATTTAGCTTGGTTTTGTTTCAATGGACCAGATATATGGTCGACCGCGCTACCTAGAAAGCGAGGTTGCTGGGCTCGCGGCGAATCGCGCCCTCAGCGAGCACGGTCAAGGCAAGAAACCATTCATCAGCGTTTACCGAGAGCGCGTGCTCTCCCTCAAGTTCAATCTGGCCAAAGAAAAGTGCGTACCAAATGCGCGCGAACGCCACGGCGCTCATACCCTCGGCCAGTAGGTTCATGTCCTCGAGTGGCTTCACGCGGCTCACGATGCGTGCGGCCACCTCCTTCTTCGCTTCGGCGATGCCGGCTGACGCGGTGGGATTGTGGCGCGCGAATGACATGCTTTCGATGCGCTGGATACGCGCCTCAGTTCGCGCGGGCACTTGCGCCTCGGCGATGATGATGCGCAGAGCTTGACGTAGATCTTCCGACGTTTTCACTTGCTCAAGCGGATGAGTGAAGGTCTCGGCGAGACCGAGCAGGACTTCGCGAAAACGGTGCACGATGGCGCTGGCGATTAGATCTTCACGATCTTCGAAGTAGCTGTAGAGCAAGGCGACGGAAATCTTGGCGTCGTAGGCCACTCGCTTTACGCGGAACTGGGTCATCCCATTTAGTTCAATCTCGTGGGCGGCCGACTCTAAAATCTTGTCACGCGTCATGATAGGAGGCTACTACGCGTTGTTCATCAATCGACCCGCGCTAGCGCTGCGGCGGCCATCCAGGAATTGGACCACGACCTGATGGGTAACGCACATTTTTTGCGCGAACGAATTCGTGCAGTGTTTCAGGGCCGTATTCACGTCCGTAGCCACTTCCCTTGACGCCACCAAAAGGTGAGCCGATGAAATTGCGCCTCGTGTAGTTATTCACGAAGACCATGCCGACCTCGAGACGTTGGGCCAGTTGGGCCGCGCGCGCCTCGTCGCGCGTGCAGATGGCGGCGGTCAGTCCATAGGGCGAGTCGTTCGTAATCTCGACCGCTTCGTTATCGCTTTCAAAACGCATCAAGCACGCGACGGGTCCAAAGATCTCTTCTTGAGCGATCGTCATCTTGGTCGTGACGTCGCCAAAGATGTGCGGCGCGATGAAGTAGCCCTCGCCGAAGCGTGGATCATCGGGAATCGTTCCCTTAAAGAGCAATGTCGCGCCCTCCTCGATGCCAACGTCAATGAAGTGCTGCACACGCTGGTGTTGCTTAGCGTCGACCATTGGGCCAATATCGGTGGGGCCTTCGAGAGGGTCTCCGACAATCAGCGCAGCGGCCTTTTCGACGAAGCGCGTGGCGAATTCGTCGTAGATCGAAGTGTGCACGAGAATTCGCGACGTTGACGTACAGGCCTCACCCTGGTTGTAGAACATGCCCTCAATCGCAATGGCGACGGCGCTCTCAATCTCAGCGTCGTCGAGCACGAGCAGAGCGTTCTTCCCGCCGAGCTCCATGGTGGCGAACGTCAGGTTCTTAGCCGCACCTTCCATGACCTTGCGTCCAGTTGCGGTCGATCCCGTAAAGGAGATTCGCTCAACTCGTGGGTGCGCCACCAGCGCCGCACCAGCGGACATGCCACTGACGGCGTTGATCACGCCCGGTGGCAAGACTTCGTTGGCAATCTCGGTAAGTCGCAGCACCGTGAGCGGCGCTTGCTCGCCGGGTTTGATTACAACCGTGTTGCCAACGGCCAAGGCGGGCGCGCACTTCTTTGAGAAGTGGATGGGGGGCCAGTTGAAGGGGAGGATTGCCGCGACGACGCCGTACGGCTCGTAGGTCACGCGCGCCTCAATCGGACCTTGATCGAGAATCTCGCCACTGACGTAATCGGCAATGCCGGCGTAGTAGTCAAAGCTCGAGTGACACGACAGGACGTCAATGCGAAGAGCATCGCGTTTAGGTTTACCGACCTCGCGAGCACAGAGCTCGGCGAGTTCATCGGCGTTGGCTCGAATACGTACCGCGACTTCGCGCATCAGGGCGCCGCGCTCCTTGGGTGACAGGTAGCGCCACACCTCTTCGTAGGCCCGCCGCGAATCCATGACTGCTCGATGCACGACCTCATCGCTCGCTATCGCCACGTGCGCTAGTGGTACTGCGTTCGCGGCTTCGAGGACTTCGAAGGTCTCAGTGTCTTCGTCGATAAACGCGCCGCCAATAAATGACTGCCAAAGAGGGCGCTTCGTAAGTAACGCGTCAGTGACGCTTGACTGGGCAGAGCGCCGATCGTCGGTGGTAGTCATGTCATCTCGTTTCGGTTATTTCGCGGGTCTTGTTCTCTTCTATTTTGAGGCTAGCCACGTAGTGAGCGAAGGTTCGACGTGACGTTGTGCACGTGCGCAGCGACTATTCCAGCGCCCTCTCGAGCACGACTGAGCCGATCGCGCTGAGAATACCGTTGAGTTCGGGGGTTGACGCGTAGGTGCGACGAAGTTCAATAAGCGTTTCAATTGACGCGCGGTCGACTCGACCTCCTTCGACAAAGCCGGTTATTGGGTTTTGCAGGCACGCAAAGTGATCGCGCGCCTCAAGTTCGCTGAGCTTGAGCAGTCGCATCGCAGATTCGATGGCGTCGGCTTCTCGTTCACCCGCGACGATCTCGTGGATAGTGTCAAGCAGCGCGTCGGCGAAACGGAGATTGCGTTGGGTCGCCACTTCGTCGAGATCTGCCAAGGTGGCGAGGACGGTTCCAAAGTATGGGCCGAGGTCGGAGACAGGGCTGAGGTTGGAGCATCCGGCGCCGGCCGCGCGCAGTTCGTTCCCCGCGTTCAGAATCGTCACCGCACATGAACCTGCGATCAGCGCGTCAGCTCTTCGAGGCGTCGAACCCAACGATTCAATGGTGTAGTCACCCGGAAACAAACCGGCCATTTCGAGCAGCGCGTATGCCACGAATGCGAATCCTGACTGAGGAACGTCGACGGCGAGGACTTTACCGTGGAGATCCTCAACGTGTGTGATGTGCGACGAGGTGCAAAGAGAGAGTCCGAGTCCACGATCGATCCCGCAGAGTACCTGAAGAGGGATGCTTCGTTGGAGGGGATTGACTGACAAGAAGTGGTACGCGAGAACGTTGTCAGGACTGGTGAACACCGCGTCATATTCACCAGCCTCAAGGGACGCGAACTGAGCGGGTGAGGACGCGACGAGGAACTCCTTTACGTCCAGTCCAGCCCGGTCAAGCGCTCCCGAAGACCTCGCGAGGTCGATCAGCAGCGAAGGCGTGAACGTCCCTACGTTGAGTTGTTGGAGGTGCGTCGCCATTGAAAAGGGGCGAGCGTTAGAGCTCGCCGGCCCAATCTCTGGTCTGCAAGATCTCGGCCATTCGGGCCAGGAATTGAGCGGCGTACGCTCCGTCGATGACACGATGGTCGAAGGTGAGCGCAAGGTTTCCCACTGAATGAATCGCGATCGCTTCATTTTTCGACTGGTCGAGCACGACGACGGGCTTACGCGTGACGGCGTCGGTGGCGAGAATTGCGACTTGAGGTTGATTGATGATCGCCCCCGTCATGAGCGTGCCAAAGGGTCCCGGATTCGTGATGGTGAAAGTACCGTGCGACATGTCATCCACGGTCAGTTTTTTTGTACGAGCACCGGCCGCGAGCTCGCGGATCTTGCGCGAAATTGTGCGCAAGGTGTAGCTGCTGGCGTCGTGCACCACCGGTACGACCAGGCCGCTGCCGTCTAAGTCAACGGCAATGCTGAGGTTGAGATCGTGATGAACGATCAATTCGTCGTCGCCCACCGAAGCGTTGAGGTGTGGGAAGTCACGCAGCGCGGCGAGCGCGGCGAGCGCGTTAAAAGGTAGGTACGTCAGCGAAAAGCCCTCTTGCTCCTTGAAAGCGGCTCCAACACGTCGACGTAATTCCTCGACGTGCTCGTAGTCGACTTCTTTGACCATCAACGTGTGCGCCGACATTGACTTCGAACGTGTCATGTGCTCGGCGGTGAGACGGCGAATCTTTGTGAAGGGGATGACTTCGTCGCCTGATCTGGCTGCTTTGGACGCACCTTGGCTAATCACGGCCTCCACGTCGCGACGCAGGACACGTCCTTCGGCACCGCTTCCGCGCACTGACGACTCGTCAATGTCGTGATCGCGAAGAAGGCGCCGAACAACGGGAGAAGCGGGCGCAGCACCAGAGGGCGAAGGCGCCGCGGCTTTGCTTTCGACGTAAGCCAGAACGTCGTCACGTGTGATCCGGCCCTGGGGGCCTGAACCAGTGACCTCGCTGGCGTCGAGTTGATGTTCGGCGAGCAGGCGGCGAACTACCGGCGACACCAGCCCGCCAGACTCGCCCGCGGTCCTCGTGGGCGCTTTTGTAGTTGGTGGCGACGCCGACGTCACGTTGGCAGTCGTCGTACTGTCCGTTGTCGAGTGGAGAAGTTCATCATCGCCGATGATCGCGAGCACCGTGCCAACATCGACGGTTGCTCCTTCGGCAACGAGAATCTTCGTGAGTACGCCGTCCGCCGGTGAAGGAATTTCGGTATCAACTTTGTCGGTGGATACTTCGAATAGCGTCTCACCTTTCGCGACGGTGTCACCCTCCTGCTTGAACCACTTGGTGACCGTTCCGTCTGCAACGGTCTCGCCGAGTTGGGGCATCGTGACTCTAGGCATGAGGCGTCTCAATTCTTTTCGTAGTGATGTTCACGCGTCGCTCGTGACTGAAAGACGCTTCGCCATCCAGTCGGCTCCTTGGGGACGATGACGGTAGATCACGTTCGCGCCTCCGTGGTTGCCCTCTTCGAGTAACAAAAGCTCGCTCTCTCCGCGAACTTCGCCCGCCAATCGCTCACCGTCTTGCCACGGGAAGAGGCGATCGCGTTTTCCCATGATGACGAGCAGCGGCGTCGTGATGTTGCTGGTATATCCTTCGAGCGTCATGTCTCTCGCACGACGTTCCGCTTCTTCGGGCGTGGCGCTGAACGAACGCACTTGAAAGGCGTGTCGAGTTAGTGGATTGAGGTTCTCCCACGAAGCACCCATGTTGTACGGGCCTGCGAGTGAGATTGTTCCTTTGATTGGGAGATCCGAGCTGGCCATGCGCGCGGCGTAAAAGCCACCGAGGCTCACGCCCCACACGCCGAGACGCGAAGAATCAACGTCGGGCATCGTGGTGAGATGGTCGATGATCACGGCGCCGACGTTGTCCCATTCGGGTCGTATCGCGAGAGTCCATTCGGCCTCACCCTGGCCTGGACCGTCAACGGAAAAGGTCGCCATGCCTCTATCGAGGAAGGCACGCTCGATCTCGCGAAACTCTTCCTTCGTTGAATCAAGGCCGGGAATCAAGATGACCGTTGGGTGCGGACCACCGGTGTTAGGGGTGCGAAAAAGACCGACGATCTTTGATCCTTCGAAGTCAATCTCTTCTCGTCGCCCAGGGGGAGCGAAGAGGGGCATCGCTTTGTTGAGCGCGTCCACTGCTCGAGCGTGTGCGGCCTTCGCCTGATCGGGGTCGTGGACGAAGAGAAACTTGCCGAAGTGGAAGTACGTGGCCGCTCGCGCGTAGAACTCGCCAGCACTGAGGAGGTGGCCATTGGCTAGTGACGCTTCCGCGAGTTCGAGATGCACCTCGGCGCCGGTGCACCACGCCGCACACCAGTCATTCCAGTGTTCGAGATCTTTCGTGATACGCGCGTAGTCGCTCACTTCAACCCCGTTGGAACAAAAGCGCGGCTCCCAGTTGGCCACGGCAGTTTCCACGAGAACGTCCGCCATGCTTCCCCCTAGTGACCTATAACACAAGCGAATGGTAATTGACTTTTATACGCGCTGAACAGTAGTGATACCTTGAATTCTTTTCATGCTTTTGAGTTTGATTTAGTTTGCACTCGTCGTTATCGTTAGCCCATCACTCACCGAGTGATCGGACCTGGACAACTGCAGTGGGGGAACTCCGGGGTCGTATAACGCTGGGGGAAAATATGAAACGAAACGGAAGGTTTTTTCGTGCGCTGGGTGTGACTTCGGTCGCAGTCGCGTCGATGGCTTTGATGGTCACCACGAGTGGCGCATCGAGTTCGACGATTGCCAAGGGCAAACCGGTCACCATTGGAATATCACTCTCTTTGTCGGGTGACTTTTCAAGCGACGGCCTCGCCTTTGACCAGGGTTACAAACTTTGGGCCGCTGCGGTGAACAAGCATGGCGGACTCCTTGGTCACCAGGTAAAGCTCGACATCGTGTCCGACGCGTCAAGTCCGACGCAGGTGATCACTAACTACCAGAAGCTGATCTCACTAGACCACGTCAACTTGACCTTCGGTCCGTTCTCGTCCTTGCTGAGCTTGCCTGCGGCAAAGACAGTCGCACGTTACGGCTACGCAATGATCGAGGGAGCCGGTGGAGCACCTTCAGTCTTCCAAGCCGGACTTACCAATCTCTTCGACGTGTCGATGCCCGTTAAGGACTCACTGGTGCCGTTCGCAAAGTGGATTGTCGCTCTACCAAAGAGCAAGCGTCCAACGACAGCTGCGTACGTGACGACGAATGACGCGTTCACTGAGCCTCAGATTCCGGTGGCGAAGAAGATCATGTTGGCCGGTGGCATTAAGACCAAGTACTACTCAGTCTTTCCCGCCGAGACTACGGACTACACCCCGATTGCTGACGCGGTAGCTGCCGCCAAGGCTCAGGTCGTCGTGCTCGGTTCCGTTGACGTTCCAACGGTGTCGGCCTTCATGCAGGCGTTCGAACAGGCGCACTACAACCCGAAGGTTTTCATTGCAACGGGTGGCCCAGACCAAGGTAGCCAGTTCAGTTCGGTTGTCGGCGTCAAGAACGCCAACGGCATGATGGTTCCCAACGCGTGGTACGGCAAGGCAACGACGCCGGGCAGCCAGGCCATGGTTGCTGCCTACGTTAAGAAGTACGGCGGCACCGCGGCGACGGTCAGCGCCGACGTGGCCGAGGCCTACTCGGTTGGCCAGGTTACGGCCGAGGCAATTAAAGCGACGAAGAGTTTTGACAACGCCAAGATCATCGCGTATCTACACTCCAAGACCGCCAAGTTGTCGACCGTGCAAGGCAACGTCAAGTTCGACAAACTCGGTGAGAACAACGACGCAACGGCGTTTACCTTCCAGTGGCAGGGCAGCAATTTTGTTCAGGTCAATCCGACTTCGAACGCGGCTTCCAAGCCAGTGCTGTTCCCGAAGCCGGTCTGGGGTAGTTAAGCCTTGAACAGCTCAGCGCTCATTCATGCCTTGCTTGACGGCGTCTTGACCGGTTCGGTCTACGCCCTCATGGCAACGGGATTGACTCTCATCTTTGGTGTGATGAACATCATCAACGTCGCTCAGGGAATCTTGGTGATTTTAGGTGCCTACCTGAGTTACACCTTGAACGTCCACCTTGGAATTGATCCTTTTGTTGGCCTGATCATCACGATCCCCACGCTCTTTGTCGTGGGGGTCGTGGTGGAGCGTCTGTTCATGGCCAGGCTGAAGGGACCAGAGCGGACATCGATGTCCATTCTGGTCACTTACGCCATCTCCCTCGTCATCGAGGGATCGCTCAACATGATTTACTCCATCAACGACGTTCAAATCCAAACTTGGTACGTCAATCGGTCCTTTTTGATCTTTGGGATCTACCTGCCCTATATCTATCTGTTCGGCTTCATCTTGGCGGTCGCACTGCTGGCCTCCCTCTACGTGATGCTCTACCGCACACGATTCGGCGCGAGCATTCGAGCGTCGCTGGCCGATCAAGTTGCCGCGGCTTTGGTAGGTATCAACGTCAAGCGAGTATCGACCATTTGCTTCGGTCTTGGTGTTGCCGTGACGGCGGCGGGTGGAATGGTCTATGGTGCGACGAACGCTTTTAATGCGAGTACGAGTTACGACTTAATCTCTCGACTCTTGACGATCATTGTCCTAGGTGGCATGGGCAGTCTAGGTGGCGCATTGCTGGCCGCCATCTTGATGGTGACCTTGGGCGACGTCGTCGCGGTCGTGTGGTCGCCAATCTGGTCGTCGCCAACCTTTTTCTTCGTCCTGATTATCGTGTTGTCGTTGCGTCCCCAAGGACTCTTCGGTAAGCAGTCCGCGAGAGTGGCTTGATGCCCAAAGTGAAACTTTTGCTGTGGGGACTCGCTCTCCTGATTTTCGTCGTGTTCCCGCTTATCGTGACGAATCCGACGTATACGTCGATAGCGGTGTACACCTTGTTGTTCATGGCGTGTGCCACGTCGTGGAACATGTTCTCTGGCTATTCGGGCTACGTCTCACTGGGTTCGGCCATCTTTTTTGGGTCCGGGGCGTACACCATGGCCTTGGTATCGACGCACGCCCACATGGCTGGCGGTGAGGCGCAGTTCTGGCTCGTTCCTCTTGCCGGTCTCGTGGCTATGGTGGTGGCCGTTCCGGTTGGCGCGATCGCGCTGCGCGTGCGCCGGCACACGTTCGTCGTGATCACCATCGCCCTGTTCTTCGTCTTCCAGCTTCTGGCGATTAACTGGTCCTTCACTGGTGGGGCGGCCGGAATCTCAATGCCGTTGATCCCCTGGTTGATCAATATTTTTAATCTGCCCTTTTATTACGTGGGGCTCGGTATCGTCATCTTCGCGACGGTACTCTCCGCGTTGGTGCGACGTTCTCGTTTCGGGCTGCAGTTGCTCGCCATCCGTGACGACGAAGATCGCGCGCTGGGTCTCGGAGTCCGTGTGACGGCAGTCAAGATTACGGGCTTTGCGATGTCAGCCTTTGCGATTGGCATGGCAGGCGCGGTCTACGCGATGTTCCAAGGACAGATCTACCCGCAGTTCGTCTTCGATCCGAACTTCGACGTCACCGTTGCCCTCATGGCATTTCTTGGTGGTTTCGGCACGCTGCTCGGCCCTCTGCTCGGTGGCCTAATTCTCGAGTCATCGCAGCAGTACTTGACGTTGACGTTCTCGAACGGTTCGCTGTATTTGATTCTCTTTGGAGTCCTGTTCTTACTGGTCATTCTCTTTATGCCTCAGGGCATCGTCGTTGCCGTCTCGAGATGGTTTTCCGACCGTAAGACGAGACGAGAGGTGGATGCGGGGATGAATCCTGCGGCGGATCCAGCGGCAGTAGGAGCGAAACTCTCATGACGACACTTCTCGAAGCAAAGGATGTGTCTCGTTCCTTCGGAGGCGTGAAGGCGCTCGTGGGCTGTTCGCTCAGCGTCGAAAAAGGCAGCGTGACTGGACTTATTGGCCCTAATGGCTCAGGCAAAACTACTTTGTTCAACGTCATGACCGGGTACGTGAAGCCCGACAGCGGCACTGTCTTGTTCGATGGCAACGACGTCACCAACGCCCGACCCGACAAGGTGTTTTCCCTCGGCGTTGGGCGGACCTTTCAACTCACGCGCATCTTCTCGCGAATTTCTGTTCTCGAGAACATGCTCGTTGCGACACAGCGTGAAGAGAGTTGGTTGCGCGGTCTTACGCGCTCGAAGTCTTCGAAATCCGAGCTCGACGCCGCGATGGAGTGGCTTGATTTCGTGGGGCTCTCACGTCTCGCGTCACTGCAAGCTGGTTCACTCTCCTACGGTCAGCGAAAGCTCTTGGAGTTGGCGTACGTGCTGGTGGCGGATCCCGATGTCATCTTGCTCGACGAGCCTGCCGGTGGTGTCAACTTGACACTTATCAACGAGATCAGCGAAAAGATCCTCGCCTTGAACAAGAGTGGCAAGACGTTCCTCATCGTTGAGCACAACATGGAGTTCGTGATGAAGATCTGTGACAAGGTCACGGTAATGCACCAAGGTTGTGATTTGGTCACGGGTACTCCCGCCGAAGTGCGCAGCAACTCACAAGTCTTGGACGCGTATCTCGGCGTGAGCGATGAAGACATTGACGACGTCGATGAGGCGGACGTCCATGGCTGAGTCAACCGCATTTCTTCGTTTTGAAAACGTCGTCGCCGGTTACGGCGGTGGCGACGTGATTAAGGGCGTCAACTTTGATGTTCCTGAGGGCGGCGTGACGTGCATTGTGGGGCCGAACGGTTCCGGCAAGTCAACGTTGCTCAAGACCGTGAGCGGACTTGTGCGTCCACGCCTCGGTCAGCTGTGGTTCAAGGGAACGCCGTTGGTCGGATTGACGCCGCGAGAGATTTTGCGACTTGGCGTCGTTCAAGTGCCCCAGAATCACAGTCTCTTTAAAGAGATGACTGTTCAGCAGAACGTTGAGCTCGGCGCATTCCTCGTCAAGGATAAGAAGATCATCGCCAAGCGACTCGAGCACGTGACCGAGATTTTTCCGATCGTGAGCGAGCGTGCCAAAGACAAAGCTGGAAGCCTCTCGGGCGGTCAGCAGCGTCTCGTCGAGTTCGCGCGCTGCTTGATGCTCGAACCCGAACTGGTCGTGCTCGATGAGCCGTCGATGGGCCTGGACCCGAAAACTCTTCGACTGGTCTTTGACACCATCAAGTTGATGAACAAGGCTGGGCGTACGGTGCTGCTCGTAGAACAAAACGCCCGTCAGGCTCTTCGAATGAGTAACTACGCCGTTGTCCTCGAGAACGGCCAACTCCGACTTTCGGGTTCGGGGAGCGAGGTTCTCAACAACCCCGAAATTGGCGCCCTTTACCTTGGTGGCAGTATCGAGGAGACGCCAAAGGGCGTCGTCTCGGCACCGAGTGAACAGTAGGAAGGCAACGTATGAGTGAGGATAAAACTCGCATTGGCTGGATCGGTTGTGGCCGAATGGGCGCTGCCATGGCGATGCGCTTGGTTGTCGCCAACTTTGACGTCACCGTCACCAACCGCACCCGGTCAAAAGCTGAAGCATTGGGCGAACTGGGCGCCACGGTCGCCGACGCCCCCCGCGACCTCGCCGACCGCGACGTGGTCTTCATCATGGTCTCGGCGGATAAGGACCTCCTCGAGGTAACGACTGGACCCGATGGCATCCTTGCCGGTGTGGGGGCTCCAAAAGTTGTCGTGGACTGCTCGACCGTCTCGTCAACAACGTCGGCGCAGGTTCGTGAGGCGCTGGCTGCGAAAAACATTGCGTTCCTTGCCGCGCCCGTGAGCGGAAACCCCAAAGTCGTTGCTTCTGGTCAGTTAACGCTTGCGATTTCGGGTACGCGCGACGCCTTTGACATTGCTCGTCCTTATCTGAGCGAACTCGGCCACGGCGTCACCTACGTCGGCGACGACGAGGTCGCGCGTCTGGTAAAGATCTGTCACAACATGTTCCTCGGCATTGTTACCCAGGCCATGTCCGAGATCACTGTGCTCGCCGAGCGTGGCGGAATTTCTCGCAGCGCGTTTCTTGAGTTTCTCAATAACTCCGTCATGGGCTCGTCCTTCACTCGTTACAAGACGCCTGCCTTCGTGAACCTCGACTTCACGCCTACCTTTACTCCGGTATTGCTCCGCAAAGACTTCGATCTTGGCATGGCTGAAGCGAAGAAGATGAGCGTGCCGATGCCCGTAGCCGCATTGTGCACCGAACTGGTTGTCAGCGCGATTGGCGCCGGTTACCTTAACGAGGACTTTGCGGTACTGCTGCTTGAAGAAGCTCGCAGTGCTGGCTTGACGATGGTCGCAGAGAATATTGCCATCGACGACGGGCTGGGGCCGAAGTAATGCGCGAGGGATTTGGTCCAATCATTGGCACCCCCGGTCACAACGGCGTCGACTTCGAAACAAGAGTCGACTTCGATCGCCTGCGCGCGTACCGACTCGCGAGAGCGCGTGAAGCACTCGAAGCCAGCGATCTTGGCGCGATCCTTCTCTTTGACTTTTACAACATCCGCTACGTGTCACAGACCTGGGTGGGTGGGGCGTTGGGCGACAAGATGTCGCGCTACTGCTTGCTCACACGAGGTGGCGAGCCAATAATTTGGGACTTTGGCTCAGCTGCTCGTCATCACCAACTCTTCGCGCCCTGGCTCGAGCCCGACAACTGTCGAGCTGGGATGCTGGGCCTTCGCGGCGCCATCGCACCAAAGGCCGGACTCTTTGAATCAGCGGTGAAGGAGATCGTTGGTCTCTTAAGCGATCAAGGACTCATGGGTCAGCCCATAGGTATTGACATCGTTGAGCTGCCCTTCCTCTTTGAGATTCAAAAAGCCGGCGTCGATGTTCGCGACGCGCAACAACTCATGCTCGATGCACGCCAGATCAAGAATCCCGATGAGTTGATGCTGCTCTCTCAAGCGGCGGCAATGGTCGACGGCGTGTACCAAGACGTCTTTGAAGCGCTCAAACCGGGTATTCGCGAAAATGAAATCGTCGCACTTGCGAACAAGCGGCTTTACGAAATGGGCTCTGATCAGGTTGAGGCAATCAACGCGGTCTCTGGCGAGCGGTGTAATCCTCATCCGCACAACTTCACCGATCGCATTATTCGACCGGGTGATCAGGCCTTCTTTGACATCATTCACTCCTACAACGGCTATCGAACTTGTTACTACCGCACGATGTCGGTGGGCAGTTCGACGGCACCTCAACGCGAGGCCTATACCAAGGCCCGAGCGTGGATGGACGCGGCGATCGATCTCGTTCGACCAGGCGTCGGTACCGATGAGATAGCGATGGCGTGGCCCGCCGCGACGGACTTCGGTTTCGCTAATGAAATGGCAGCCTTTGGTCTTCAGTTCGGACACGGCTTGGGACTTGGTTTGCACGAGCGTCCCGTCATCAGTCGACTTAATAGTTTGCGCGATCCCATTGAACTCAAAGCGGGCATGGTGTTCGCGTTGGAGACGTACTGTCCCGGTTCCGATGGCATCTCCGCGGCGCGCATCGAAGAAGAGATCGTTGTAACAGACCAGGGCCCAGCAATTCTTACGCACTTCCCTGCGCAAGAGCTCATGGTTGCCAATAGGTATTAGGAGGATCCCCATGACCACCACCCAAACGTCGCCTGAGATGAGTTTTCTCGATCATAAGATCGCGATGTATCGCTCGCAGGTGGCATTGCGTCAGTTTGAGCAGCGCGCCTACGACTTGTTTCTCGAGGGCTACGTCAAAGGAACGAGTCACCTCTCAATTGGTCAAGAGGCGATCGCGGCTGGCGTTGCTGCGACGATGAAGCCAACTGACTGGACCTACGCAACGTACCGCGGTCATGCGCACACACTCGCGCGCGGCGTTCCCATGATGCCGGTGTTCGCCGAACTCATGGGTCGAACGAACGGTCTCATGGCAGGTAAGGGCGGATCTATGCACCTCACAAGTGTCGAGCACGGCATGATGGGTTCGTACGCGATTATCGGCGCGCACCTGCCCATTGCGTGTGGCGCGGCGTGGAGTGCGCAGTACCGCGGCACCGACCAAGTGGCCGTAGCCTTCTTCGGCGACGGCTCCGTGAACATCGGCGCATTCCACGAGGCACTTAACTTCGCGGCTATTTGGAAGCTGCCGGTTATTTTCTTCTGCGAAAACAATCTTTGGATGGAGTACACCCGTACCTCCGAGGTCACGGCCGCGGTGAATCCCGCCGCGGATCGTGCCTCGGCCTACGGACTTGAAAGCATCATCGTCGACGGCAATGACGCCGACGCCGTCTACGAAGTCACCGCCGCCGCCATGGCCCGCGCTCGTGCTGGCGAAGGTCCGAGCATGATCGAAGCCAAGACCTACCGACACGGGGGGCACTCGCGCGCCGACCCGGGCAAGTACCGACCCGACGAGGAGCTCGCCGAGTGGCTGTTGAAGGATCCGATTCCGATGTACCGGTCACGACTTCTCAGTGAGGGCGTGAGCGAAGACGAGTTGTTGTTGATCGAATCTGAGGTCAGCGCCGAAGTTGAGGCCGCGACCGAAGAGGCGAAGGCGGGCGGGGTGCCCGGCGAGGATCTGCTGCTGAAAGATGTTTGGGCTGATGGAGGTGCGTCATGGCGCAACTAACTTTTCGTGAAGCGATCGCGCGCGGTATCGCACAAGAGATGCGCCGCGACGAATCGATTGTTTTCCTGGGTGAGGACATTGGCGCCGCGGGCGGCGTCTTCAAGGGCACCGTTGGACTGCTTGAGGAGTTTGGCGGTGTGCGGGTACGCGACACGCCAATTAGTGAGCAGGCGATTTTAGGAGCGGCCATGGGTGCGGCGATGACGGGTCTTCGCCCGATAGCCGAGATCATGTTCTCCGACTTTTTCGCAGTCTGCTGGGACATTGTCGCAAATGAGATCTCGAAGAGTCGCTACATGACGAACGGTCAGTTGACGTTTCCCCTCGTAATCCGATCGGGTAACGGCGGCGGCCTTCGCTTTGGTGCGCAGCACTCACAGAGCGTCGAGAACTGGGCGATGATGATTCCAGGACTAAAGGTCGTCGTTCCCTCGAACGCGGTCGACGTCATTGGCCTTATGGCCGCTTCAATACGCGACGACGACCCGGTGATCTTTCTCGAAGCGAAGGCGCTGTACGCCTCCAAGATGGACGTGCCCGACGGCGAAATCGTCGACACGCTCGGTACGGCCAAAGTGCTGCGTCAAGGAACAAACGCCACGGTTATCGCCCTCGGCGCCATGGTGCCTCGTGCGATGGCCGCGGCCGAAGAACTCGCGTCGAACGGGATTGACTGCACGGTTATCGACGTTCGCTCTCTGGTTCCACTTGACACGGCGACGATTCTGCGCGAAGTCTCGGCCACCGGTCGCGTCTTCACCGTTGAAGAGAATCCCCGCCTTTGTGGTTGGGGAGCGGAGCTTGCTTCAATCATTGCCGACGAGATTTTCTACGACCTCGACGGACCCATTGTTCGAATTACGACACCGCACATCCCACTTCCAGCGGCTGACTCGCTCGAAGACATGGCCATTCCTTCGGTTGAACGCATCGTGGAGACGATTCACAAATCGATGAATTCATAGTGAAACGCCCGTAATTACTCTGATCTGAGACGGCTGGATTGAATTAAATCGAATCGTTGGTTTTTCATCGAATTCTTATATTTCATAGGTAACGTGTGCCGCGTATCAGCATCTGATTACCGTGTCTCTGTTTGACGATTCGTCGAAAAGTACGCGTGTAGAAATTGGCGCGCGAGGAAGGAACCGACGAATGAAGTTACGCCTAGACGCATTTCCAAAATTCACGCAACCTTTCTTGAGGTACTTTCGTGTCGACTTTGCCGGTCAGCGTTCGCCTTCACCAGGTCTTATTCTCTTTGCGTCCTTCGTCGCGATTGTTGGTTCGCTCGTTGCCGACGCGATTATTGTCGCGCTAGGCACAAAAATCTATCCCTCGACCAAGGGTTATGGACATTTTCAATTTTCGGACTACTCCAAGTTGACGATCATCGGAGTGATCATCGCGTGTGTGGGGTGGCCTATTGTGACGCGGATTACTTCGAGTGCCCGATGGCTTTTCTACCGCGTCGCCATTGCGGTGACAGTTGTCTTGCTTCTGCCCGACGCCTTGATCTGGTATCAAGGTTCGCCAGCGAAAGCAGTTTTCGTCCTCGTGTGGATGCACATCGCAATCGCGATCGTGACGTATAACGCGCTCGTTCACTTGGCTCCCGTGCCCAGGGCCCGACACGCGCGACAAGCTCACTAGAGAATCTCCGTGTGATTGCGGGGAGATAAACCTGGCTCCAAAATACGCTCGCGAAGTTCGTGAAGCCCAACCGGTCCAGGTCACTGGTAGGAATGGAAGGTGATGGAGACGCCAGCATCTGACGGAGTGCGACCATCTCGGAGGGCTCCGAGATGGTCGGCGCGGGCGCTGATGCGCGGAGGTTTCGCCTTCGTGAATGTCGGTATGGCGACGGCAATAGTCGTTGAGATTCTGGCAGCGAACCGCGTCATCGTCCGATTCACTCGTGATTTCGAGATTCGTCTCTTCGCTGAGTTCGTGTTGATTGGCCTGATTGAGTTTTTCATCGGATGGAGGAAGAGTCGCCGAACTGGCTCGTAAGGCTTCGCCGCAGTGGCGAGGCCGAGACCTCACGGTCTGAGGCTTGGGTGACCCTTGCGGTCTCTGATGGTCATTTGTTTGGTGAGCGCGCCGCCCGCCTCGAGGTGGGCACGTATGTCGTGCGAGTAGGTGAGTTCATCGTCGGCGTGGTTGAGACGTAGACGCACGAGCTCGAGCATTAACGCCGTTCGCCGCGCGTTGCGCAGACAGAAGGCGCGGTCCCCGATGACGGCCCTGACCTCGTTCAGCGCCCGTTCGGCGGTCCCGTTCGAGTAGTGCTCAGGTAGGTCGCCGGCAGTGAACTCGGCGCGCAGGTAGTCGTCGTGGTTATCGATCCAGTTGATGAGCTCGGAGTCCCCGAGCCGGCGCGCGGCGACATAGAACTTGCGCCACGAGCCCAGGTCATCGACTGCCGTCTCGGCGTTCAGCCTCACCGGGTGGAGTTCGTCGATTTTCGCCTCGGTGAGGTTCTTTTTGAGGTGCCACCGGCAGAAGCGCAGCGTCGTGGTCGGCCACGCGTTTGGAATGGCTGGCAGTTGGGAGCGGCCCTCGTCGGACACCGCCAGTCGCGTCGTGCCCGGCTTGGACCGTAGCAGTGCGGTCCACGTTGCCTTGTTCTCCTTGGCCACGGGGTGCAGGGCCGGCACCTGACTAGAACCTCCCGGCTCGTAGCCACAGATGGCCATTACGTAGAACGCGATGCCGAAGCGCGGCCCAGGGAGATTGGCCCAGTAGGGCGTTGCGTCCATGACCACGGTCTCGGGCCAGGTCTCGACGGTCCAGCGCGCCGACACGACCGGGGTGAAAACCTCGACCCAGTCGAGCACGACCTGTGGACCCGACGCGACTTCGGCCCACCGAATACCGCAGCGCTGGGCGGCCTCGGTGTAGCTGGCGCCCTGGCCGACCAACACGAGGGCTCGGACCACCTCTTGGACCGGGAAGTCGTAGTGCCGTTCTCTACGGCGTGACGTTGACCATTGCTCGAACGCTCGGTGAGTTCGGGGCGGTCCTCGTTGTCTCGGGCAACATCTCAGGCAAGACTCAAACACTGCCGATCTATATCTTTGACAGCTGGGACCAACGCTTTGACACGTTAGGTACGTACTCCGGTGCATTGGTACTTGCTCTTATATCGATGGCGGCCGCTTGCGGTTCTCGCGTTACTAAGAAGAAGAGAGAGGAAACTGCATATCGATCTCGCTTAAGCATCTGTCCAAGAACTACGGAGAGACCTACGCCGTTAGCGACGTCAACGTTGAGATTCTTCACGGATCGCTCACCGCGATTCTTGGACCGTGGGGATCGGGCAAGTCAACGCTCTTAAAGCTCATCAGCGGTCTTGAGCGCCCTGACAAGGGGACCGTCGAAATTGATGGTGAGGATGTCACTGACATCGACACTCGTCATCGTGATATCGGCTTCTGTTTTCAGAGTTACGCCCCCTTTCGCCATATGAATGTCGCGAAGAACATCGGATTTGGGATCAAGATTCGAAAGCGTCCCGCGAGCGAAATAGACAAACGCGTCAAGGAACTACTTGTCCTGGTGAAGCTCGAAGGAACAGAGAAAAAATACCCCACGCGGCTCTTGGGGGAGAGCGTCAGAGGATCGCGCTCGCTCGAGCGCTCGCTATCGAGCCTCGTGTGTTGTTGCTCGACGAGCCCTTTGGCGCACTCGACGCGGTTGTGCGCCTGGAGCTTCGCCAGTGGCTGAAAGAACTTCATCACCAACTGCCCGTGACGACGGTGCTCGTCGCGCACGATCAACAAGAGGCCATGGAAGTGGCGGATCAGTTGATCGTGATGCGCTCGGGCAACGTGGTGCAGTCGGGTAATCCTCTCGCGCTCTATGAAAGTCCCGCGACGAACTTCGTCCACGACTTTCTTGGACCGTCCACGATCTTTGGTGGTGGCGTGACTCGACCGCACGACCTCGAACTCGTTGCCGTGCACGACGCTGAGGTGAAGGGGTGCATTACGAAGATCGTGTCACTGGGCTTTTAGGCCCAGGTGATCGTCGAACTCAATGACGGGGCACAACGTGGGTACAGCTCAGCCGTAATGAACTTTCAACCATGGGACTGCGCGTCGCGCTGCTCGTTGGCGTTCGTCGACGCGAAGACCCCAGCGCGTAAGTTGGCCTAACGCTCGAGCGCGGCGTCGCGTCCACCGCGCAACCACGACATCACCGCCGCGAGACCACAGAGAACGGCCGCGAAGTCGAGTGCGGGGTGGAGTCCAGAGACGAACGCCTTTTGAATGATCGATGGAAAGAACTTCTTTCCGATAATCGTCGCACGCGCTCCCGGCGTTAGTGTCGCCAACACGTGGCTACCCAAGAGATGCACCATGGGGTTGTAGCCGAGCAGTGACGCAAAGAGTGTGGTGACCGGAGGCAATGTGGAGACGCGCTGAGCAACGCTGTGGGACACGCCTTGATGAGTGAGGCCCGTAAAAAGGGCGTGGGGCAACGTTGCCGAAAGGCCAATAATCATCAAGGTAAAGAAAATGCCAATGGAGATGACTTGGCCGGAGTTCTGGAATGTTGAGTTCATACCCGAACCAACGCCGCGGTTTTCTGGGGGCAGTGAGTTCATCACGCTGACGCGATTTGGCGCGGAGAAGGCGCCCATCGCTACGCCGTTCAAGAACAGGATCAGTCCGAATTCTGGGAAAGAGAAGTTAGCGGGTAGCAGCTCAAGTAACAAGAATGAAATTGCCGCGCCGATCATTCCCCCGACCGTGAACGGGCGCGAGCCGTATTTATCGGAGAGATATCCGCATAAGGGGCCCGCGACGAGAAAGCCTGCAGTGAGGGGCATGAGCGCAATTCCGGCCCACAGGGGTGTGTTGGAGAAGTTAAATCCGTGCAACGGCAGCCAAATGCCCTGGAGCCATATCACCATCGTGAACATCAGCCCACCGCGACCTACGGCTGCGAGCAGCGTTGAGATGCTGCCAGTTGAGAAGGCACGAATCTTAAAGAGACTCAGATTGAACATTGGATCGGGCGACTTCATCTCGATGCGGGCGAAGAGAAAGAGTGTGACGACGCCAAGCGCGAGCGAGCCTACGACGAGGGGACTCGTCCAACCCATGACGTGGCCGCCGTAGGGCTGGATACCGTAGGTAATACCGACCATCAACGCGATGAGTCCGACAGCGAAGCTGACGTTGCCACTCCAGTCAATCGACGTGTCACGTTTGCTCGGCACCTCTCTCAGTTTCAGATAGGCCCACACGGTGCCAAAGAGGCCGATGGGCACCGAAATGATGAAGATAAGTCGCCACTGGATTGGCCCGAGTAGCCCACCCAGCACCAAACCAATGAACGTACCCGCGATAGCCGCGATCTGGTTGATGCCAATAGCCATGCCGCGTTCGTGCTCGGGAAAGGCGTCGGTCAAGATCGCCGTCGAATTCGCCATTAAGAACGCCGCGCCCACTCCTTGGAAAAGTCGCATGATGACGAGCCAGAGTGCCGCCGCCGTCCCGGACATCCAGGTAATGGAGAGCAGCAAAGAAAAGAACGTGTAAATAACGAAGCCCAAGTTGTACATGCGCACGCGCCCGAGCATGTCGCCAAGACGCCCCAAACTTACGACGAGTACTGACGTCACGATCATGAAACCGAGAATCATCCACAACAGATAGAACGTATTACCAGGTTGCAGGGGATTGATCTTGATGCCCTTGAAGATGTCGGGCAGGGCAATGAGAACGATCGACGCGTCGATAGTGGCCATCAACATGCCCAGCGTCGTGTTTGAGAGTACTAACCACTTGTAGCGATCAGAGTCAGGGTGGGGCAAACCGCGTCGCCATTGTGACGCGGTAGCGACGCTCACGAGGCGTGTTCGCTCAACAACTCGCTTGGGGCGGTGTCGAGTGAGTGCAGAATCGCATTCGCCAACGCTCGTGCGCTCTCGGGACTGAGCTCGAGTGCGACGCGCGCCGAGGGCCCCTTTTGAGGATTGAGAACGTCTATAAGAAGCGCGTGACCGGCGCCGTAGTGCACGGGGTGATCAAAGTAGACAGTCGCGTCGGTCATTGAAGTCCATCCGTCAGACGTCTTCCCGCTTCCCTCAATGGTCACTTTTTCAGTTTGGTAGGTACACACGATGTCTCCTTAACCAACGGTGCGAGCGAGGAACGTGAAGATCTCGTTCCAGCCTTCGACGGCCGACTCGGGACGATACGACGGGCGATCAACCGCGAAGAAGGCGTGCGCGGCATTGTCAAACGTACGGAACGTGAACTCCTTGCCCGCGGCCGTCAACGCTGCGGCGAGCGCGTCATTCTGCTCTGGCGAAGGGAACGTGTCATCAGCGCCAAAGAGTCCGAGCAACGGTGCGGAGAGATTGCTGGCCTCGCCAATGACTGCTTTGACCTTGAGAGGAAACTCCGAGGGTGGGTCAATGGCGACAAAGGCGCCGTAGCAGTCAATTACTGCGTTGAGCGGGAGTCGGCAACCCGCGAGAAAGGACTGACGTCCACCGGAGCAGTAACCAATTGACGCCACGCGCCCATTTGAAGACGGCAGTGCCTTTAAGTAGTTCATCGCGCCTTCAACGTCGCCCACGAGTTGTTCGTCGGACACGCCACCAAGTGCTCGAGCGGTGGCGGCCGCGTCGTCGGAACTCGCGCCGGGAGCCTCGCGGTGATAAAGGTTGGGAATCAGCGCGGCGTAGCCGTTCGCTGCGAACTTACGGGCGATCTCCTTCGTCGCTTCGTCGTAGCCCGGCATGTGATGTATGACAACGATTGAACCGAACTGCTCGGCGTCGGTGGGCACTGCGAGGTAGGCCTCAATTTCATCGCCTCCGTGTCCCTTGATGGCGATAGTGTCAGCGCGCAGATTGTGTGTCATGTTGTTCCCTTCGGTGGTTCGCTCGGCAAACTGTACGTAGCTTCGAGCGGTGCAGAAATGTCGGAGTTGAATTAGTTACTTTAAGTAACTATATGTTATGTTAGCGCAATGAACAAGGTGACGAAGGATTCGGCGGTTGCTACGACCCTCGAGCGCGAGTTGGGAAGACTTCGGCGCGTTCACATTATGCAGTTATTGCGCCCGTCGAGGGATCCTGAGCTGAGTGCCTTGGCCACGGAGCTTCTGCGCGTCGTTGTCGAGGCCGGAACTATTCGCGCCTCAGACTTAGCGAACACGCTTTCGGTGACAAAGACGTCAATTAGTCGATACGTCAACGAGATGTTGGACGATGGACTTTTAGTCCAGCGCAGCGATCCCTCTGACGGGCGCGCAACGTTGCTATCGGTGTCCGCAGTGGGACGACGAGCACTGGAAAATCGACAGATTCGACGTGGAGAAATCCTGCATGAACTCTGTGGAGGGTGGCCCAAGGGTGACGTCGAGACATTGACAACGTTGTTGCAACGCCTGAACGACGCAAGTCAGAAACGTCGGATGGAACAACGCGCTCGTTTGCAATGAACACGAGCGACGAGTGTTTACTCGTCTACAACCAAAGAGTTTCTTTCATTGGTACCCGTGTAGTACGCGATGCCAGCTGAGAGGAGCAACATAAGCCCCGAGGTTGTAAGGGCCAGATTGAGCCCGTGGGTAAAAGCGTCGTACGCGGCCTGCACCACTTTTTTGATGATTGCCTTCACGGCGGCGCTGCTTTCACTGCTCTGCGCTTGGGCTTGAGAGTTCACGGAGCCGGTGATCACCGCCGTGATGATCTCTTGGCGAAAGGCCGAGGGGACGCCGAGTTGGATAAGTCGTTGGGTTAGGTGCACCGTGAGTTGCGCGTTGACGACCGAGCCGAGGATCGCGACACCCGTCACGGCGCCTAGCTCGCGACTGGTGTTGATTGTTGAGGCCGCCATGCCCGAGTTCACGGCGGGAATGCTAATCAGTGCGGTTGCGTTTACTGGCACGACGAGGATGCCGAAGCCGATGCCCGCGAGTCCCATTGTCCAGCCCAGCGTGATGAGACCGGCCGTGGGATTAATCGCGAGGTCGGTAAGGAGTACACCTAAGCCCGCGAGGAGACAGCCCACCGTCATGGGTACGCGAGATCCAACGCGGCCAACCCATCGACCCGCGAAGAGCGAGGCTAGAACCATGCCGGCGAGAAGTGGCAAAAAGTCGAGGGCAAGTGTGTAGGGGCCGACTTGAGCAACCACTTCGAGGTAGAGCGCGACGAAGAAGAAGATGGAGAAGATAGCGAAGCAACTCGTGAAGGCAATAACCGTCGAGCCCGCGAAGGCTCGGTTTTTGAGCCACACGACGTTCAACATGGGGTACTTCGTTTTTGATTCGACGATGAAGTAGATGATGAAGGCCATCGCGCTAATCACGTACAGGGCGAGCACGCCTGATGAACGGTACCCCCACGATTCGCCAGAGATCGTGGCGAATGTCGCGGTTCCAAGGGCGATGGAGGAGAATACGAAGCCGTAGCCGTCGATGCGTCGGCGAATTTCGTTCACGCTTTCTGGTAGCGCGATCGAAGCGGTGATGAGTACGAGCATGCCAAAGAAGAAGTTGAACCAGAAGACGGCACGCCACGACCACAGACCAACTAACACGCCACCGATCACCGGTCCGAGGGCCAGTGCAAGACCAGAGACCGCGGCCCAGGCACCGAGCGCTCGAGCGCGCGCCTTCTTCTCTGGATAGATGTGACGAATCATCGACAAGGTGCTCGGCTCTGAGCCAGCGGCGCCGACGCCCATGATTACGCGACCGATAATGAGTTCACTCGGTGATCCCGAGAAGGCGCACACCAATGAGCCAGCGCAGAAAATCACGACACCAATCAACATCACCTTTTTGCGGCCGAAGTTGTCGCTGAGTGATCCAGAGATCAACATGAGGCTCGCGAAGGCCAGTGCGTATCCGCCGACGACCCACTGCAACTGCGAGACGCCAGCGTGCAGATGGGCTTGCACACTGGTGAGCACCGCACTCGCAATGGTGTTGTCGAGAAACGTAAGGAAGAGAATCGCGAGCAGTGACGCGAAACTAAAATGCGTCTTTAGCTGGTGGACAATTCTGTCGCGCCGCCCTTGAATCGAGCGCGCGACGAGCGATGGTGAGTCGGTTCGCTCGCTCATGTCATCCTCTCCCGTCACAAACTTTGTGCCATCAACATCCGATGACGCGTACCCAACGAATCGGTTCCGGCTCCTCGTTCACGAGCGAGCACGCCGGAAAGTATCAATCCCTAGCGAACGCCACGTGGTGGCGATCGATGGTTCGATCAAAGCAGACCTATGCCTTCTTAAAGGCGATACGTGCCACGGCAGAGTCACCGCCGGTGATATTGCCAACACTCATTGCGCAACTCTTCAAATTCGCTTTGGTGGTGCCGCACTTGCCGGAACCAATTTTTCCCGTCACTACCCTGAAGAATGTCTTGGGCAAGTGCCCGGTTGAGGTAATGGTGGCGGGCTTGGCGCCGGCAATACGGCAGCCAGCTTCACCCTTCGCGGTCGCGAGACATTCCACCACGTACACCGAATCACCCGGCGTAAAACCGCTGCCGGTCACTTTGATGGCCTCACCGTTGTGCAGGTTTGTTGACGGTGTTACGACCAACTTAGGCGCCGTTGTCGCCGATGCGCTTGAAATGGAAACGAGACCACTCGTGACTCCCGTTATGGACAACACCGCGATACTGAGTGTGACTCGTAATCCTTTTGTCAACTTCATGTTCTCTCCCTAATTGTGTTCGATCGCTAAAGGCATCGATAACTCGCTGCTCAAAATTGTTCGTGTACATGTTCGATGGGCCCCTCAAAGCACCGTCGACCTCATAGTAGTCAGACATCGCACGAATAAAACGCACAGATATATAGGAAACGTTGACTTCAGTGGCGAAGATGTCGCACCCTCAGTCCCTCTTTGAGTGATGAGGAATGGAGCAAACCACTAGTCAATTTTGACTAGTACAACGCGAATTAACCGGTGTATCTGTATTCGACACTCGCGTGTTACCTACGTCGAAATCACTCAACTACACGCTCTCAACGACTCGCGCGAGTCAAGACAAATTCTTCGCAAATTGCGAACCTCAATGGAGACGCATTTCGGGTCGTTACTACGACATGTCAACCAATGAGGAGACAGTGAATATGAAGAAGTTTTTCGTTATGAGTGCGGGTGTGGGCCTCATGCTCGTGGGTACCTTTGGGTTCTTCGTTGCCCCGTCCACCGTCGTCGGTGAAAATCCAATCTCCGTGCAAGCCGCGCACGTTCCCGTTGCCTCACCTACTTCACGTACCCACTTAGACGCGTGCTCATCTCAGCAGCCCGCCGGTTACGCGAGCTGTAACTTGGTGCTTCGCTCGGCAAAGGCGGTGAAGAGCGTCTTGAATGCGACACCATCTGCCGCCCTTGGGGACAATGGTGCGTACTCTCCGGCCTATCTTCGATCTGCCTACAACGTCAATTCGTTAGACGCCGCTGGTAACGCGGGAAGAGGGCAGATCGTCGCAATCGTTGATGCTTACTCCAACCCCAATCTGGCGAGCGACCTGGCGTACTACCGTCGCCATTTCAGCTTGCCGGTTTGCAATGTCGGCTCCGTGTCATCCACCGCGACCGAGTGTAACTTCCAGCAGGTCAATGAACAAGGCGCGACGTCACCACTGCCACAGAGCAACGCCAGTTGGGGACTCGAAGAAGCTGTTGACGTCGAAATGGTCTCCGCGCTTTGCCCGAGCTGTCAGATTCTTGTCGTCGATGCATCGACCGCATCCATGAACGACCTAGGCGCTTCGGTGAACACCGCAGTAAGTCTTGGCGCGACGGTTGTATCAAACAGTTACGGCTCTTCTGAGTTCTCTTCAGAGGACTCCCTCTCGAATACCTACTTCAGCCACCCCGGCGTCGCGATCGTCGCCGCCGCCGGTGACAATGGATACGGGGTGCAGTTCCCCGCGGCGTCGCCCAACGTGGTCGCGGTTGGCGGTACAACGCTGATTCAAAACAGCAGTACTGGCACGCGTGACGGATCAGAGACGGCGTGGGGAAGTTCAGGATCGGGCTGCAGTCTCTACGAGCCAAAGCCCGCGTGGCAGCTCGACACGGGTTGTGCAAATCGCGCCGTTGCCGACGTGAGCGCCGTCGCAAATCCGAACACGGGCGTATGGGTCTATGACACATTCGGTGCGGCGGGGCTGTATGAGGCGGGCGGCACGAGTGTCGCCGCCGCCCTTGTGAGCGCGATCTTCGCCCTCGCGGCCACCAACACTCCCAGTACCGTTAATCCCGCCTCGGACCTTTACAACAATTCAAGCTCGCTCTATCACATCACCCAAGGAACAAACAGCAACTGCGGCAACTATCTGTGCAACGCCGCGGAGAGTATCAACGGTTATAACGGGCCAACGGGCATGGGTACCGCCGGCGCATCGCCGAACAGTCTCGCGGCTTTTCGTCCAGATTCATCGGCGAACATTCCTTCAGCAATCTTCGTGGCTCACTCTTTGACGCCTGCTTCTCCCACCTCCGTCGAAGCACTTCCCGGCAACGGGGAGGCCTTGGTTGGCTGGACCCCCCCGGTCATCCACGGCGACTCAGCGGTGACGAGCTACGTCGTGACCGACGGCTCGAACAAGAGTTGCGTTTACGTCGTCACCACACCAGAGACTGATTCATGCACCGTGGTCGGTCTCACGAATGGGCAGAGCTATCAGTTCAGCGTGACCGCGAAGAACGCAGCGTCGACGAGCCTTGCGTCACTAAGTTCAGCCGCGGTGACGCCGACCAACGGCGTCGCGATTGCCCAGGTTTCAGCCGGCTACGACAATGGCTGCGCGCTGCTCGCGAGCGGCACCGTGCGCTGTTGGGGTAACAACAACGACGGTCAGCTCGGCAATGGCTCGCTGAATAACACCACCACCCCCGTCAACGTTGTGGGCATAACTGACGCCACTGAGATTTCGGTCAACTCAGAAAGTGCGTGCGCGCTGCTCGCGAGCGGCATCGTGCGCTGTTGGGGTAACAACAACGACGGTCAGCTCGGCGATGGCACGACGAGTACTAGCCCGATCCCGGTGTCGGTGAGCGGTATCAGCGACGCAACGCAACTCTCGGTTACGAGCTCGTACGCCTGCGCGGTACTTTCCGACGGCACGGTTTCATGCTGGGGCAACAACGACTTCGGTCAACTCGGTAATGGTACGACGAACGACTCACTGGCGCCAACTGCCGTCTCTAACATTGACAACGCGCTGTACGTCACGACCGGACCGAACCACGCCTGCGCGGTACTTTCCGACGGCACGGTTTCATGCTGGGGTTCTGGAAACTACGGCGAACTTGGTAACGGCGTGGCAACGTCGTCATCGGTTCCGGTGTCGGTGAGTGGCCTGGCCAACGTGAGCAGTATTACCCTTGGCTTCAATAACTCCTGCGCCCTACTTTCTACGGGGACCGTCTCGTGCTGGGGTTACAACGGCGAAGGCGAACTTGGTAACGGTAGTTTCACGAATTCGCTCACACCGGTCTCCGTATTTGGTCTTTCGAACGTTTCAAATCTTGCTTCGAGCGCGTACGCCAGTTGCGCCGTGTCGGCTGGCACGATTTCGTGCTGGGGATACCACAGCGCGGGCCAACTCAATCTTGGTGTCACGACGAACTCGAACACGCCGGTCGTTGTTTCCAAACTCTCTGGGGCCACAGAGGTCGAGCAGAGTTACAGCAATAACTACACCTGCGCTCTGGTGAATGGACCGAGCGTCGCCTGTTGGGACGATGGAGCCACGGCGCCTACCTCTATTGACGTCGGTCAGACTAACCAAGCGGCACTCGCCAAGATCGCTCGAAAGAACGCGCAAGCGCGAAAGGCGGCGCGGGCTCAAGCGGCCGATCGACTCGCCGATGCTCGAGCCCTTGCCTCAAAGAAGTAGGGAGGCGTCACTGTGCCAGAAGTACGCACCCGATCGATCCGTTGTTGTTAGCGCTCTGGCGCTCCACTAGTTTCACGCAACGAGCAGTGCTGTTCGTGGCTATCGTCGAGCACCGCGCCACATTCTTGGCACAGGAGATGGGCATAACACGCGTTCTCGCCGCCGAGACTTACTTCAACTTCTGGACGTTTTTCCATCACAACCTTTTCAAAAGATTACGGCGAAGCTAGCGAAAGTCGGCCTGAAGTTTTGAAAGCTCGCCCGCACCAGGACAGAGCTTGTCAAAGGGAATATGACTCAGACCCGTGTCGGGCGTGTGATTGAGTTCGTGCAGATCTTGGCTTGATTCGTTGAGGTAGAGCAGGCCCGTCGCGATCTCGCCACGACTCTGGCGGTCGCGAATGTACTCCTCGACCTTGCTGCGATCGCTCGGGTCGTAGCCATCGGGAAGCGAGCGAAATCGCATCACACTGCCGTCGTGCATGACCACTTCCTTCGCGGCATCGCTTGGAATCTTTTCGCGAATCGGAATCGCCAGAGGAACGAAGTCAGTCACTACTTCTTTGACCTCGTGCTCGCGAAAGAATTTGTAGCTCTTGGTGGAGCCTTCGTGGTCATTGAACGTCACGCACGGAGAGATCACGTCGATGAGTGCGAAGCCGTGGTGCTTGACCGCGGCTTTCAAGATGGGAATGAGCTGTTCTTTATCGCCCGAGAAGCCGCGCGCGAGAAACGTCGCACCGAGTGAAAGTCCGAGAGTGATGGGATCGATGGGGGCGAGCAAGTTGGGCTCGCCCTTTTTCGGGCTCGAGCCAATGTCCGCTGAGGCCGAGAGCTGCCCTTTGGTCAGTCCGTACACGCCATTGTTCTCAATCACGTACACCATGTTGACGTTGCGACGCATGGCGTGCATGAGATGACCAAGGCCAATCGAGAGCGAGTCGCCGTCCCCGGAGATGCCAATGTACGTGAGTTCTCGATTCGCCGCGTTGGCCCCCGTGGCAATCGTGGCCATGCGACCGTGCGCCGAGTTAAAGCCGTGCGCACCTCGAACGAAGTACGTCGGAGTCTTTGACGAGCAACCAATGCCGCTTAGTTTGGCGATCGAATTCGGGGGCATGGACAACTCGAAGAACGTGTGCGAGATCGCCGCGGTAACTGAGTCGTGACCACAGCCCGCGCACAGTGTCGACATGGCGCCTTCGTAGTCGCGAATCGTCAGTCCGAGGTCGTTCTTAGGCAGGGGACTGAGTGGAATGAACGGCTTGAGAATCGAGGGCATTAAAAGATCTCCATCTGCGTGAGCACACTGTCAACAACTTTCTTGGCGCTGAGGGGGAATCCTCCATAGGCCAAGACTGAGTCCATCTTCTCGATTGCGGCGCCAGTTTCAATGGAGATCAACGAACGTAGCTGCGCGTCGCGATTCTGTTCTACAACAAAGCAGCGTTGGTGATTCTCCACGAATTGACGAACCCTGTCAACGAAGGGGAAGCCCCGCACGCGCATGAAGTCACACACCACACCTTGTTCGCTCAGTTCATCAAGGGCCTCGCGTACCGCGAGGTCACAGCTCCCAATCGTGATGACGCCGATGGTCGCGTCCGCTCTCTTTTCGATGACGGGCGCGGGCACGTAGGGCGCGGCGCTCGCGTGCTTGAGCCTGAGGCGATCGATGACCTCTTGATAACTGTCGGGGATCTCGGTGTAGTGACCGAACTTGTCGTGTCCTGATCCTCGAACGAAGTACGCGCCCTTGGGATGAGAGCCGGGGACGGTTCGCGGTGCTATGAAATGGTCGTCTTCATTGGTGTAGCGAAAGAACTCGGGGATGCCAGCGAGGTCGTCGTCGCTGAGGACTCGTCCACGATCGGGTACGTACGAGTCGTCCCACGAGAGCTTCGGCACGACCCAGTCGTTCATGCCAATGTCGAGGTCGCTCAGCATGAAGACCGGGGTCTGAAATCGCTCGGCGATGTCGAAACACTGAACCGCGAACTCGAAGCATTCGTATGGATTGGCCGGAAAGAGAAGAATATGTTTGGTGTCACCGTGTGAGGCGTAGGCGCACATCAAGATGTCGCCTTGCTGGGTGCGAGTGGGCATTCCCGTCGAGGGACCGACGCGTTGGACGTCGATGATGACCGCGGGAATCTCGGTGTAGTACGCAAGTCCTAGAAGTTCACTCATCAGCGAGATACCCGGACCCGACGTTGACGTGAACGCCCGCGCGCCACTCCAACCGGCGCCCAACACCATGCCGATCGAGGCGATTTCGTCTTCGGCTTGAATGATGAGGTAGTTGTTCCTGTACTCCGGCTTTGCGAGTGGATCGTCGTTGGGAATCGACTCGCGCCGATACGCCGCACAGAGCCTGGTGAAGTTGTCCATCACCGCGGTCGCCGGAGTAATCGGATACCACCCCGCGACGGTGGCGCCGGCGTAAAGACAGCCCAGTGCCGCAGCGGTGTTCCCATCGATGAGAATCGAGTCATCGTTCTTGTCGAGCGGCTCGAGTCGGAAACGTAATGGACAGTCGAAGTTGGCCATCGCGTAGTCGTAGCCGAGGCGCAGAGCGCGCTGATTGGAGTCACGAAGCGCTTCATTGCGCGCAAAGTTCTCCGCCAAGAGATTCGCGACGACGTCGATGTCAATACCGACGAGCGCGACGACTGCGCCGGCGTAGGCAACATTCTTCATCAAGATTCTTTCGCGTGGCTTGGAGAAATTCTCTAAACACATCGCGGCGAGTGGCACACCAAGGAACGTAATGTCGTCGCGCTCGAGGTCGTGGTCGAGTGGCCACGAGGAGTCGTAGAGAAGGTAGCCACCACTCGTGACCTCTTGAATATCTTCCACATAAGTCTGAGCGTTCATTGCAATCACGAGGTCGTAGTCGAGGGCGCGCGCGGTGTAGCCCGAAGCGTTGACGCGAATTTCGTACCAAGTGGGGAGACCCTGGATGTTGGAGGGGAAGAGGTTCTTGCCCGACACAGGAATACCCATGCGAAAGATTGCTTGGACCAAGAGACCGTTGGCGCTTGACGATCCGGTGCCGTTGACGTTGGCCAATTTGATCGAGAAGTCGTTGACCTGATTTCGAACTTTGGCTTTTTGGGTCATTGTCACGATTAACTCCGAGCCGCCACGCCACCACCAAAACCCAGCGCGACGGGTATGTAGTTTTTGCTCCCGGCGTAGGGGATGGCGAGATCGAAAAGCTCCATGTCCCAAGCGGCCGTCGGACAACGCTCGGCACAAAGTCCACAGTGCACGCAGACGTTTTCATCCTTAACCATCACTCGACCGGTTTGGGGGAGTCGCTCTGAGACGAAGAGATCTTGCTCGAGATTCGTCGCGGGCGCTAAGAGTCGCTCGCGAAGGTCCGCCTCATTGCCGTTGCTCGTAATCGTGAGGCACTGTACGGGGCAGATGTCGAGACAAGCATCACACTCAATGCAGAGAGGCGCACTGAATGCCGTCTGCACGTCACAGTTCAAGCAGCGTTGTACTTCTCTGGCTGTCTGTTCGGCACTAAAGCCAAGCTCGACCTCGAGGTTGAGTGACTCGAATCGCTTCGTGAGCTCGACGTGACTCATCTTCTGGCGCGAGGACTGGTTGTAGTCGTTGTGATAACTCCACTCGCTCATGCCCATCTTCTGGCTAGCGAGTGTCATACCCATGGGAGGTCGCTCATCCAATGAGACGTCATGACAGTGGTTGTCGATCGAAATGGCTGCCGCGTGTCCGTGGGCTACTGCCCAGATGATGTTGAGAGGCCCCCATGCGGCGTCGCCGCCAAAGAAGACGTCCGGCACGCTTGACTGCATCGTCACTTTGTCAACGACGGGCATATCCCACTCGCCGAACTCCACGCCGAGGTCGCGCTCGATCCACGGAAAGGAGTTTTCTTGACCTATGGCGAGAATCACGTCGTCACATCCGAGGATCACCGTGTCAACGGTGGTCGATTTCGTGGCCTTTTCGTCCCACTCGAGCACGTCGAACTCCATGCCAACGAGTTTTCCCTCTTCGATGACGAAGCGCTTGGGTGAGTAGTTAATGAGTATCTCGACGCCTTCTTCTTCGGCGTCGTCGAGTTCCCAGGGCGACGCTTTGAAGAACTGACGTGGACGCCTCGCCATGACTTTGATGTCGGTGCCGCCGAGTCGGCGCGAGGTGCGACAACAGTCCATAGCGGTATTGCCGACGCCAATAATCAAAACGCGTGATCCGATTTCGCTGATGTGCTCGAAGGCCACCGACTCGAGCCAGTCGATGCCAATGTGAATGTGCGATTCGATTTCGTCATGGCGACCCGGAAGGTCGAGTTCTTTCCCGCGTGGCGCGCCCACGCCGACGAAGACCGAGTCGAAACCTTGCTCCAACAGTCCGCGCAGGCTCGCGACGGGCGAGTTGTAGCGAATGTCGACGCCCATATCGAGAATGACGCGCGTCTCTTCGTCGAGTACTTCTTCGGGAAGTCGAAACGAGGGGATGTTCGAGCGCATGAGACCGCCGGGCTTGTCGAACTGTTCGAAGATCGTGACCTCATAGCCAATCGGCATGAGGTCGTTCGCGACGGTGAGTGACGCTGGTCCAGCCCCGATACAGGCAACGCGGTACCCGTTCTTTTCGATAGGAATCTTTGGAAGACGGTCTTTTATGTCGCCCTTTAAGTCACTGGCAACGCGCTTGAGGCGACAGATGGCGACGGGCGAGCCGTCAACGCGCTCGCGCCGACAGGCCGGTTCACACGGACGGTCGCACGTCCTGCCGAGGATGCCAGGAAAGACGTTGGACTCGCGGTTCAACATATAGGCGTCGTCGAAATCGCCTTGGGCGATGAGGCGGATGTAACCCGGGACGTTGGTGTGCGCGGGACAGGCCCACTGGCAGTCGACAACCTTGTGGAAATAGTCGGGGCCTTGGGTGTCCGTCGGTTCCACGCAGAATCCCCTTTCGATAAAGCCCGAAACAGTTCTACGTCGTACCAGAACTTTTGCCCAGGTCCTTCGAGTTTTACTGTACTTCGTCTGGTATCGACCAACGATGCAGGCAGCGACTGACATCGTCGACATTGCAGATACATCGATTTCGTGTGACTGGTCCCACCTATGGTGGCGTCATAGCGAAATCGTCGGGACTTTCAGGTGGCAGTGAACTACAGCGCGTTATGGACGCCGCGCGCACACCCGAGTGGAGCTTTGGACTCGGTCGCCAGGGTCAGATCATGGCGACGCGAGATTCAGGTCAGATCGGTTTGCCATGGGTCGTGCTCGCGAGCAAAGCTGGCCGCGGAATGAGAGTTTCGAAGTACCAACCTGGTGATGACGTCGACGTCGAGGGCGAAATCGTCGGTGAGATTTCTGGCAATCCTCGCGAGATGGGCCGCCAACTTCGCTCGCTGCTCGGCGATCTTGAGCTCGGGCCGTAGAGACCCAAGGTCCTCGAAAATGGCGTCCAGCCCGAAGCCACAGTGCGTCCGATGCCACTACAAATGACGTCGGCGATGTCACGCAGGCTGAGGGCGGTTCGCATCCTTGCTGCTCGTTAGGGCGTCGCGCCAATTTTCTCGACGATCCCGAAGAGCATGTCGAATGCGAATATCCGACGTCTCGCACCTGAACCGCCGGTGTGCACGAGCGTCTCGTCCACGTCGAACAGGACGACTACGGGCATGACCGTCTCGACACGTGACGTCACCTCGGGCCTCACGCCTTTTTCTCGTCGTGTCCACCGAAGCCCTTGCGCATCGCGGACAAGATCTTGTCGGCGAAGTCGTCGAGGCCTCGAGAAGCAAAACGCGAGTACAAGGCGGTGGTGAGTACCGGAACCGGGACGCCTTCATCGATTGCGGCGATCGACGTCCATCGTCCCTCACCTGAGTCTGAGACGCGCCCGGCGTACTCGGCGAGATCCGGCGAGTCGAAGAGGGCGGTCGCGGTCAGGTCCAAGAGCCAGGACTCAATGACGCTGCCACGACGCCAGACTTCCGCCACGGCCGTCGTGTCGATGTTGAACTGATAAAACTCTGGCTGCTCCATGGGCGTGGTCTCGGCGTCCGTGTCGTCGTGGCGCTGGCCGGCATCGGCGTTGTGCAAGACGTTGAGTCCTTCGGCGAAGGCCGCCATCATCCCGTACTCGATGCCGTTGTGGACCATCTTCACGAAGTGACCAGCACCGTTAGGACCACAGTGCAGGTACCCGTGTTCTTCGCTCGAGGCTCTGCCGGTGCGTCCGGGCGTACGCGGCGCCGAGTCCATGCCGGGGGCAATGGTCATAAAGATCGGCTCGAGGCGTTCGACCACCTCGGTCTCGCCACCGATCATGAGACAGTAACCCCGGTCGATCCCCCACACACCACCACTCGTTCCACAGTCAATGAGGTGAATGCCCTGGCTGAACAGCGTCGCGGCGCGCGTCATATCGTCTCGGTAGTACGAGTTTCCACCGTCGATGATGGTGTCACCGCGCTCCAAGTGGCTCGCAAGATCGTCGATGGTCTTGGCGGTGATATCCCCCGAGGGCACCATGACCCAGACGGCGCGGGGTGTCGGCAAGTTCGAAACGAGTTCGGCCAGCGAGCTCGCCCCGGTCGCCCCTTCTTTCGCGAGCTCCTTCACGGGGCTCGCGTTCACGTCAAAGACCACGCAACTATGACCGTCACGCATTAGGCGCCGCGTGATGTTCGCCCCCATTCGCCCTAGTCCTACGACGCCGAGGTGCATTGGTTTATCGGTGGTCATTTCTGTTCCTCCTGGTCTGTGGTGTTGTTAAACGTTCGTCGCGTGGGTTGGTCCCTTGAACTGGCGGTCCCGACGTATCCGTGGCGTCCGTACGTACCGGTCTCAGTGCTGCGGCGTCTTCGCACCGGCGAGCCCCGGCAACTGCCCATGGCGGATGACGTTGCAGAAGTTCGTCCACCGCTTCGAGGAGGTGGAGCGCTGCCAAGATCATCTTCTTCGCGAGGTCACCAGTGAAGCCACACAGTGACCGCGACGAAGGGGTCAGCGTGGACCCACTCATACGAGACGTGCTCCCCAGGCCGTGGACACGCTCTGACCAGGTTCCAGCCTGATCAGAGCGTCGCCGCTGGCGAAGGCGTTGGGTGGACAGGTCATCGGCTCGGCGCCGAGGCCCTTCCGGCGCCGTTCGGGTACGAGGGTGTCACCGGTGTAGAGCTCGATAATGGAGTAACTCTCGTCCACCCAGAGTTCTGCGCGTCGGCCATCGATTCCTCCGAGACGAACCCAGGCTCGGCCGTCAGCGTCCCGGGAGAGGTCAGTGAAGGCGAAATCCAACGTCGTCGTCGCGAGAAGGCGTGGTTCGCGAAAGTCGTAGGTGGTGCCTTCGACCACTTCAGTGCCGGTGGGTAGCTGACGTTCGTTGTCGGTGACGATGCGCACGCCAGCCTCGAACTGAAGTGTGCACTGGTTGATCAGGCCGACGCCTGGAGATAGGTAGGGGTGCTGACCTGCGCCGTAGGGACAGGGGTGCGCGCCGGCGTTGGTGGCGGTCGTGGTCACCGTCAGCCCGTCATCGTCAAGGGTGTAATCGACCTCAACGTCAAGCAGGAACGGATACCCCTGCATCGGGTGTAACCGGATTCCCATCGTCACCCCGGCGCTCGACGTGCGCACGACCCGCCACGCTCGCCAGCGGAGCAATCCGTGGATGGCGTTGTGCTTTTCGGGCTCCGAGAGTGCCACTTGGTACTGGGCCCCGTCGAAGACGTATTTCCCGTCGGCCAAGCGGTTGGGCCAGGGGATGAGCGGAGCTCCGTGGGCACCGTCGCACGCGACATCAATCGGGTACGGGTCCAAGACGGATCGGCCACCGGCCTCGTAGCGGCGGATCCCGCCGCCCACTTCGACGACGGTCGCTTGCTGGTCCTTGTAGGCAATCTCGATCTGGCGACCCGACGGGCAGGTATCCAACGTTGCTCCCTCGCTCCTGGGCGTCTCTCGAACGCCTGGGTTAGCGCCGCCAGGGTCTAGGGCAACGATGGTGTCGACTGCACCACGTAAAGATTTCGGTCGAAACTACTGTCCGTTAGTCTACGCACTTAGAAGAGCTCAATCATACGCAGAATCTTTGAACAACTCATCGTCCATTGACGAACTTGGACAACGGGACTGGTGTCGATTTAGTTGACAATTTCTATGAGGACCACTTCC
>Ga0208357_1000085_pt1 | contig 68699 bp, 58 predicted proteins | sample NGESurdeep092012_6_FD_184487 | JGI IMG/M metagenome (GOLD analysis project Ga0208357, IMG submission 184487) | Arctic peat soil microbial communities from Barrow, Alaska - NGEE Surface sample F52-2 deep-092012 (SPAdes) | ecosystem: Environmental > Terrestrial > Soil > Wetlands > Peat ...
TGGGTGGGGCCGAGTGTGTGCTCGATCTCAGTGTTGAGTACGCGAAGGTTCGCATCCAGTACGGCCGACCAATCGGTAGTTACCAGGCCATCAAGCACAAGTGCTCGGACATGCTCGTCCAAGTAGAGACGGGACGATCCGCGTCGCTTTACGCGACGTGGGCGGCGGCCAGCGACAGCGACGAGTTGCCCGTCGCCTCGAGTCTCGCCAAGGCGTACTGCTCAGAGGCGTACTTGAAGTGTGCCGCGGAGAATATTCAAATCCACGGCGGCATTGGTTTCACCTGGGAGCACGACGCGCACCTGTATTTCAAGCGCGCTAAGTCCACCGAGATTCTTCTTGGTTTGCCCAGTTACCACCGCGAACTGCTCGCTCGACTCGTAGGAATGTGATCGATCAATGGCCTCTTCGAACGCGTTAATAACTGATGAGGCTTTGAGTCGCGCCCGACTTCGTCTCGGCATCCCTGAAAAAAGTCGCCGCATGCCGTTCAACGAGTACGCGACGCTCGACACGATTCGCCACTACGCGTATGGATTTGGGGACGATAATCCCCTGTGGAGTAATCCGGTATACGCGACCTCGTCGCCGTGGGGCGAAGTCATCGCGCCGCCCATGTACCCGATCTCGGCGGGCGTGCCCGAACCCGTCACGTGGACGTCAGAGCAGAGCGAAGCCATGTCTGGTGGCGATCCCCTCAAGGGCATTGGACAGTACTTACGCGCTGAACGCTGGCACTTTGCAGGGCCAATAACTGTCGGCACGCGACTCACGCGACGACGAGCGCTAGTGAAAGCCGAACGTACCGAGCCCAGTTCCTTCGCCGGGGGACACCGTGGTGCGGTGATGTGCTGGCGAATGGTCTACAGCGACGAGCGCGACCCAGAACACCCTGTAGCGGTGAACGAGCGAGAGTTCTTTTACACCGAACGAGACACGGCGCCCACGGCAAACCGACGTGACGAAGTCGCGCACTACGACGCCGACGCTCTTCAAGCGATTGACGATCTCTATGAGGCAGAAACGAGACGAGGAATACGAACGAGAACGAAGTCGGACGTCAACGTGGGCGATCAACTCGGAACAATCGTTCGTGGACCTCTCACCATCACTGACGTCATGGCGCATCACGTGGGCACGGGACTTGGTGGCGCCTACGGCGTGGGTCCACTTCGTCTTGGCTACCTGAATCGTCGACACGTTCCTGGCTTTTACTCAAAGAACGAACAAGGTGTCCCCGACGTGGTGCAGCGTTGTCACTGGGAGAACGCGTGGGCCCAGGACCTTGGTCATCCGTCCGCCTATGACTACGGCATGATGCGCATGACGTGGCTGTCGCATCTGGTCACCGACTGGATGGGCGACGGCGCCACGATGCTCTCGTTCGAAGGTTCGGCGAGAAAGTTCAACTACGTCGGCGACACGCAGTGGATGTCGGGAACGGTCGAGAACATTGTCGAAGTGACTAACGGCACGACCGTTTACTTGGTGCTCGAAGGCAAGAATCAAGACGACGAAGTGACGTGTCGTGGCGCTGTCACGGTGCTGCTTCCTTTGAGTGTCGACGGCGCGGCAAAGGCGGCGCCCCTCGAGGAGTCGCTCTTCTCCTTTGACCGTGACGCCCTCGGCGCCTCCGAGGAGGAACGTTGATCGACGCGAGCAACTCACTTTTTGAACTCGACGACGACCATCTTGCGTTTCAAGAGAGTTGTCGTGCGTTCGTCGAGAAGAATCTCCTCGTTCATCGCGACGAGGCCGAGCGGACGAAGAAGTTTCCGACTGAACTTTGGGCAGAGTTTGCCAAGTCGGGGCTACTCGGGCTTCGGCACCCCGAAGAGCTCGGCGGATCGGGCGGCACCAGCGTTGCGCTCGCAATTCTTTCTGAGGAGCTCGCGACAGTGTCGGGAGGTCTCGCCATCACGGTGCTCGTTAGTTCCTACATGGCCGCCCCTCACCTGTCGCTCTTTGGTTCACCCACACTCCAAGAGAAGTATCTGCGCCCGCTCATCGCTGGCACAACGATTGCCGCGATTGCCGTCACCGAACCGCAAGGGGGATCGGACGTAGCGGGCATGCGCACCACCGCTACCGAAACCGATGGTGGCTTTCTTCTGAGCGGTACGAAGATGTTCATTACCAACGGCGGTCTCGCCGACGTGATTATTGTCGGTGCTCGCACCTCAAAGGACGAGCGTCACGGCGGCATCACGATGTTCGCCGTCGACGCGCCGAGCCCGGGACTTAGTGTCTCGGCGCCGCTCGTAAAACTTGGCTGGCGATCATCGGACACGCGAGAACTTACTTTTGAGGAGTGTTTCGTCCCCGCTGATCACGTCGTGGGCACCATGGGGCGAGGATTCCACCAGATCATGGAGGCTTTTCAAGGTGAACGTATCGTGCTCGCGTCCATGGGCGTCGGGCTCGCCCGTTCAGCGCACAACGAGGCACTCAACTGGGCGAAAGAGCGACACGCCTTTGGCTCGTCCATCGGCTCGAATCAGGCGGTAAGCCATCGCCTTAGTGAGATGGCGACCTCAATCGCGTCCGCGCGACTGCTCACCTGGCAGGCGGCTTCGCGACTCGATCACGGTCATCCTGAGGCTCTCAATAGCGTGGCGATGGCGAAGTTGTACGGCGCACGGGTCGCCAACGACGTTGCCGACGCCGCGCTGCAGATCTTTGGTGGGTACGGCTTTATGGATGAGACGCCCGTGGCGATGCACTACCGCGATGCCCGTATCCTTCGCATTGGTGGAGGCACCGACGAAATTCAAATGGAGATTCTGGCTCGACGAATGGGTCTTTGATGGCCTTTGACGCGAACGAGGCAATAAAGACCGCCCTCGCTGGCGGCGATAGAAGTCGCCTCGGCACGAAGTTGCCGGTGCGAGAGCGTTTGGAGTTGTTGTGCGATCCCCGGTCCTTCGTTGAGGACGGCCTGTTAGCGCGTGCGCTCGACGATCGTCTCCCCACCGACGGCGTCATCACCGGCACGGGAAAGATTGACGGGCGAAGCGTGGCGATCATCGCCCACGACCCAACTGTCAAAGCCGGATCCTGGGGTGGTCCGACCGTCGAGAAGCAGATACGACTCCTTGAACGTGCGGACCTCGACATGCTGCCCGTTATCTACCTCGTCGACTCCGCTGGTGGCCGTCTCACCGAACAACTAGATTTTTTTCCTGGTCGACGTGGTGCGGCACGGATTTTCGACCTCCAAGTCCGCCTTTCGGGTCGTGTGCCACAGCTCTGCTGCCTCTTTGGACCCTCTGCCGCGGGTGGCGCGTACATGCCCGCTTTCTGCGACTGGGTTGCAATGGTGGACAAGAACGCGTCGATGTCTCTTGCCTCACCGCGCATTGCGGAGATCGTCAACGGTGAAGTAACGAGTAACGAAGAGATGGGTGGCGCGCGAATGCACACCACCGTGTCTGGCTCGGGCGACGAACTCTGTCCCGACGACGAGAGTGCGATCCTCTTGCTACGGCGTTGCTTTTCGTATCTTCCTTCGAGCTTCAAAGAGCGTCCCGCGATTGTAGAAGCCTTTGATCCTGCAACAACCCTCGTTGAGGGTGTGATTCCCGATGATGAACGTACGGGCTACGACGTTCGGAACGTCATCGACGGGCTCGTCGATGACGCCTCGTTTTTTGAGATCAAAGAGAAGTTTGCCCCTGAGATGGTGATCGGCTTCGCGCGACTCGAAGGAATGTGTGTGGGTATCGTCGCGAATCAGCCCAGTGTGCGCAGTGGTGCGATCTTTGTTGACTCCGCCGATAAGGCCGCGCGATTCATCGTGTGGTGCGACGCTTTCAATATTCCTCTTCTCTACCTTGTGGACGTGCCGGGTTTCATGGTTGGCGCGGACGTTGAGCGCCAGGGAATTATTCGCCACGGCGCGAAGATGGTGAGTGCCATGTCCTCCGGCGAGGTGCCAAAGTTTTGCGTCGTCCTTCGCAGGGCTTACGCCGCGGGCTACTACGCAATGGCGTCACCGGGTTTTCGCCCTCGAGCGACGATTGCACTGCCCACGGCGCAGATCGCGGCCATGGGCGACGCGGCGGCCGTCAACGCGGTGTACGCGAATCACATTGCCGCGATTACTGACGACGCTGAGCGCGCGGCGTTCATCGAGGAGAAGCGCGAAGAGTATCGCTCGTCGCTCGGGCTGCTGCGCCTTGCCTCGGATTTGCACATTGACGCGGTCGTACCGCCCCAGTACCTTCGAGCGGAACTTGTCGAACGCCTGGTCGCCGCCTCAGGTTGGACACGTGAAGTTGATCGGCGCCATCACGGCGTCTGGCCCGTTTAGGAGAAGAGATGGATGAGACCGTGAAGACCAGTCGGGCAGCGGGACGTTGGTTCGAGGAGATGGTGGTTGGGGACGTCGTTTCGCACGCCGTCACGCGCACCGTCACTGAGACGGACAACGTGTTGTTTTGCACGATGACTATGAATCCCCAGCCACTGCATCTCGATGCTGAGTTCGCCCAGAGCACTGAGTTTGGCCAGGTCTTGGTCAACAGTCTCTTTACGTTGGCACTCCTTGTAGGGCTTTCGGTGTGGGAGTTGACACTCGGCACAACGGTTGCGAATTTGGGCTTTGGTGAGACCGACTTTCCGGCACCGGTCTTTGTTGGCGACACCATTCACGCAGAGACCACGATCCTCGAGGCCCGACTGTCAAAGTCTCGACCCAACGTGGGGATCGTTAAGTTCGAGCACGTGGCGCGTAACCAACATGGGGTTATCGTGGCTCGCTGCCACCGCTCTGGAATGATTCACTGTCGCCCAACTACCGAGACTGTCAAGTAGATCGTGACTGACTCGACCACCAACTCCAATCCTCGTCCCATCCTTCGCTCACGCCTCTACGTGCCGGGAACCAAGGTCTCGTGGATCGCAAAAGCTGTCGCGAGTGGGGCTGACGCCATCATCTTGGACTTTGATGACGCCGTGGGCGCTGACGAGAAGGACGCGGCGCGCGCTGACGTCGCAGAGGCAATTCGCGACGGCGGTGTTCCTATTCCACTCTTTGTTCGCATCAATGACCTTTCAACGACGTGGGCTCTCGACGACCTCGAGGCGATCGTGCAGCCGGGACTCTTTGGTGTCGTGGTGCCGCGCGTGACCGAAGTGTCCCAACTCGTCGCACTCGATTTTCTCCTCTCGTGGCTAGAGCTGCGCGCGGGAATGCCCAATGGAACCGTGGTGCTCTCACCTATCTACGAAACTGCCGCGTCGGTTCACTTCGCCTACGAGTTCGCCGCATCTTCTCCACGTGTTGACTACGTGGGTGGCATCGCGACCGACGGCGGTGATATTCAGCGCGAGGTCAGTTACCGCTGGTCACCGAGCGCCTGGGAGACCGTGGCGATGCGCGCGAACGCGCTCGTCGCGGTGCGCGCGGCCGGTGTGGCGCACCCCTTGACCGGAATTTGGACATCGCTCGATGACGAAGAGGGCCTAAAGGCATTCGCGAAGCAAGGTCGCGACCTCGGCTACGAAGGAATGGACGTCATCCACCCTTCGCACGTCTCCGCGGTGCACGAGGCGTTTGGCTTCGACGACCACAGCATCGAGCAGGCTCAGCGAATAGTCGAACTCGCGGTCCAGGGTTCGAGTGATGGAGCAGCAGTACATGACGGCGACGAACGCGCCGTTGGCGCGTTTCGCTTCGAAGGTCGCATGATTGACGCCGCGATGGTGCGTACCGCGACGGAGCTACTCCGCAGAGCGGGAAAGATTAACTGAGCTACGCCGTGGCCGGTGGTGTGTCGTCGGTGGTGCTGGCTCGCGCCAGGTAGACGTTGCGCGCTACACGAATCGACTCACTGTCGCTGGGACTGCCGCGATAGACAATGCGACCGTCATCGATGAGCGAGAAAGTATCGACGTGGGGCAGCGCCCGGTCAATTAATTGCTCCACCAGCACTATGGAGAGTCCGTCCGCCTTAAGTCGGTCGATGATGGACAGGACGTCACCCACGATCGCTGGTGAAAGGCCGGCGGAGGGCTCATCAAAGAGCAGCAGTTTTGGTTCCGACATGAGCGCTTGAGCGATGGCGAGCATTTGCTGTTGTCCACCGCTTAGTCGCCCAGCGGCTTCTTTTCGTTTTTCCTTCAGAATCGCGAAACGCTCGTAAGCCTGGTCGATCAGCGTGTGTCGTTGACTTCGACGAAGTTTCTGGGAGATGGTACCGAGCAAGAGGTTCTCTTCAACGGTGCGCTGGCGAAAGATGCGTCGACCCTCCATGACACAACCAATGCCTCGGCCCACGCGCTGGTGCGCCGACATCTTTGAGATGTCGTCACCGTCAAAAATTATCGAGCCTGACCGACAAGGGATCACCCCCGCAATCGCGAGCATCGTGGTGGACTTGCCGGCACCGTTTCTCCCAAAGATCCCCACGACCGAGCCAGCGTGCACGTCAAGAGTGATCTCTCGAATAGCGAGGACGTCGCCATAACCCGCTGACACGTTTTGAAGTTGGAGAATTGGTTGATCGCTCATGGTGCCGTGGCCGTGGTGGCCGGCTCGTTGCCGAGATAGATCGAGGCCACGACGGGGTCGTTTTGAATCTGTGCGGGAGGCCCGCTCGTGATGACGTCACCAAGATTAAGAACATGGATCACGTCAGCTATCTCAACGACGAGTCCGAAATTGTGCTCGACGAGTATAACGGCGACTCCCGCCGAGGCGAGGGCTCGAAGGACCTGAACGAGTGTGACGAGGTCGCCCTCGTCGAGTCCAGCGGCCGGTTCGTCGAAGAGCGCGACGGAGGGGCGACGAATGATTGCCCTCGCCACTTCGAGAAGACGGCGATGCGGCAGAGGCATTGCGTCCGCGGGCGAGTAGGCGTAGTCGCCGAGACCTAAGTTAGTGAGTAGTTCAACGGCGAGGCGGCGATCATCGCGACGAATCCGACGAAAGCGTGGGGATCGGATGACCGTCTGACCGATTGAGACGTACTCGCTCTGGTATCGGCCCACGGCAACGACTTCCCAGGCGAGCATGCCGTTCGGAATAATAGGGGTCTGGAAGGTTCTCGCGACTCCTACACGCGCCACGCGATGCGAGCGCCCGAGTCGTAACGTCTCTCCGTCGAGTCGGACCGTTCCTCCCTCGGGTTTGTAGACGCCCGCGATGACGTTGAGCAACGTGGTCTTGCCTGACCCGTTCGGTCCGATGATGGCGGTGATCTCGCCTGATTTCGCCGCCACCGAAACACCTCGAAGTGCGCGTACGCCACCGAACTCTTTCACGACTTCATCGACGAGTAAGACGTGTTCAGGTCTTGGGACGTTGCTGACGTCGTCGCCCATAGCCAGTTTGATCGCGACGTCGATGTCCTTAGCGGTGACGTTCGACTTGACAGAGGCGGACTGGGGAGTCACGGTCGTTGTCGCGTCGTCGCCCGTCACCGTTGACGCGACTGCGGACTTCTTCGACGCGGGCCACCATTTGACGCCGCGCGCGATGAAGCCTCGAGCAATGCCGGCCAAACCGTGCGCGGTGAGGATGCCACCGAGCACGAGGATGACGCCGTAGACCAAGAGTGAGTACTGCGAAAAGGCTGCCGACTTGTAGTTGATATATTCCAGAAGCGCACCACCCACGGCCGCGCCGTAGATACTGTCATTCCCGCCAATGATGGAGCCGGCGATCATGCCGATGACGAGAGTGAAACTGAACGTCGTTGGTCCGATGTAGCCCTCGGTCGCGGCGAAGAGCACGCCCGCCAGTCCCGCGGGGATCGCGCCAGCTACGTAGGCGAGCAACTTGAGTCGCAGGACCGAGATACCGAGGCTCGCCGTCAGATGGGGACTTTGGCGCAACGTCTTAAGTGCTCGACCGTGACGCGAGAGTACGAAGTTGCGAAAGCACAAGTACCAGAGCGCGAAGACCACCACGGCAGTCGTGGACATGGCGGCGACGCTGAGTTGGACGCCAAAGATCTCTGGGAGGGGAATGGCGTCGAAACCTTGGGCGCCGCCCGTGATATTCGGAATCATCTGCACAACGTCGGGAATCAAGATGACGAGGAAGAATGATGTCATCGCGAGGGCCCAGCCACCGATGCGTAGTCCGGGCAGTCCTGTGAAAAGCCCGATGATGAGCGAGGCGACGATTGCGGCGAGGAGCGCCACGATGACGTCATCGACCACGTGCGTCATGAGGTACGCGCTGAGATACGCGGTAACGGCAAAGATCGCCACTTGTCCGAGCGCAAGCTCTCCGGCAAAGCCAAAGGTGAGGTTGACACCACTGACGACAAGGCCGTAGACGATCATTAAGACCAGTTGGGTCTGCCAAAAGATATTAAGTCCCGAAAAGGGGAGGAAGGCGAGTAGAGCGAGACCAAGGAGCGGCCAAAAGACTCCGTAGCCGCTCTCGCCTTCGCGCAGTGAGAACGCTCGACTCGCTACGTGTTTTATGGTTGCGGAGTTCATGATGGTTAGATCGCGCGTACCGTGGACCGGCCAAAGAGACCGTTGGGCATGACGAGCAGAATGAACAACAAGATCACGTACAAGATGCTGTTGGTATAAAGCGATCCGACGTAGCGGGCGACTTCTTGCTCGATAATGCCCACGGCGAGGCCCCCAATAGTGGCGCCGAGGAGACTGCCCGTTCCGCCAAGGGCGAAAGCAATGAAGGCAGTAAGTCCAATGGCGTCACCGAGATTAGAGATCGCGTAGGTCTGAGGGGCGACCAGAATTCCAGCGAGTCCCGCGATCGCACCGCCCATGGCAAAAGCGACGATAGAGCGACGGCCTACGTTGATGCCACGTAGTTGCGCTGCGACACGGTCTTCGGCGACGGCAATGCTCGCCAGTCCCGAAAGCGAGTACTTGTACCAAACGTGCAACGCAAGGGCGAGCACGATAACGAAGATGATGAGAACGAGCGAGTCGGGGATGATGCGTCCGCCGAAAATCGTCAGCACGGTTGTTGAGCCAAAGAACGGCACTTGGAGGGGCACCGTGCCCCAGATGAGTGCGATCGTTCCTTCTATGAGGGCGGCGAAACCAACGGTAGTCACCAACTCGGCGCGACTGAGTTTTCCACTGAGCGGGCGAATCGCCACGCGCTCTTCGATGAGTCCAACGATGAGGCAACCGGCGGTTGCCATAAGGATCGTGAGGACGGGGTTGAGGTGGAGAGTAACGACACCGAGGTACGCAAAGAAGGTGCCGAGCGTGAGGAGCGAAGCCTGGGCGAAGTTAAAGATACCCGATGAGATGAAAACGACGTTGTAACCCAGGGCCACCAACGCGTAGACGGCGCCGAGGGAAAGGCCGGACCATAACGTGGTCACTGCCTATCCCTCGGTCGCCTCCTACGTCGATTCACTTCTTTATTCGACTACTACTTTGAGCCCAGTGGCAAGTTCATGCCGAGCTTGGTGTAAGGGCTGGCCAAGGTGTAGTCAACCGCGCCTGCTTGCTCAACGTGCAACTTTTTCGTAAAGCCTTCGGTTGCCCAGGAAACGTATGGCTTGACCTTGGGCTGCTTGAGGCTCTCAAGTGCCTTCGCAATCGCTGGGCCAGTGATGGACCCCGCTTGCTTGGCGGCCAGTGCGGTCAGCATCAAATCATCGTAGGACAAGGAGTACAACACGATGGACTGCGTGAACTTCGAGCCCATCTTTTGCGTGGCCTTGAAGAACGTGTTGAATGCCTTGGACTGCTGGCTCAACGGCTTGTAGACCGAGACGTTCTGGATGCAGAGAGATACACCAACGAGGGCCGAGGCTGGCACCAGTGCGGGCAGGTTGTTCGAGCCTTCTTGACCATCACCGACTACTGGTACGGTCCAACCCAAGTTGGCACGATCCTGGAGGATGTAGCCACCAATGGCGCCGTAACCACTCGCGATCAGCACGTCAGGATTCGTCGCCTGCAGCGCCTGAAGCTCTGGTGTCACGTCGGTAGCCGTGGGCGCGAACGTTTGGACACTGTAGGTAAGCCCCGCCGCGGTAATGGCTGGCTCGTACGCGTCGAGAAGCGCGGTACCAAAGGCGTCATTCGTAATCGCGATACCGATTTTCTTGGCTGTGGGGTACTTCTTCTGAATCGCCTGCACCATGGCCTGGGCTTGGGTTGGCAGGTAGTCCGGCAGTGCGAACTGGTAGGGGTCGTCAAAGACGCCCGACCCAGCGAGTTCCATCGAAAGCGTCTGGTCACGGGTCAGCGTGGGCAACATGGCCAACGTCTCGTTACTGGTAGTTCCCGCAAAGACCAAATTCGGCTTACTTGAGCCACTTTCTGCAGACTGCAACTCGCTGAGTGCCGTGGTGGGGTCAAGGTTGTCATTCTGAACCTGGACCTTTACCTGGTGACCGAGGATTCCGCCTTGGGAGTTAATGACCTCCGCGGCAGCCTTGGTCGCCTGAATTTCAGCATCCGAAGGAGGAGCAACGGGACCGGTCGTGCCAACAATCATGAGCACGTTAAAGGGCGACTTCGCCTTCGCGGCTCCGGCGCTGGCACTAAAACTCACTGCGGTTAGGGCCATACTTCCAACGACAACAAGGCTCATAGCGCCCCTTGCCAGTCGAACGCGACCCCTACTTGAATTCATTGTCACGACGAAAATCCCCCCTGCTCAGGCGAGTGGCGTCTCCCACTTGCGTTGTAAAAGTCGTCCATTTCGAAAGAAACGAGTCCGACCATCTGCGTGAGGAACCTATCAGGTCAAGTTGGTCCTGTCCAGTCAAGTTGGCCTAAGGGTATAGTGGTCGATCGTGACCTCCGAGAGACCAATCGAGCCAGTATCTACAAGCCCTTTGGAGATATCAGTGCCCCTGATGTCGCCTTCGAGTCTTGCAGAAGTTTTCATTTCGAGGGCCGCGCTGGATCCTGAATCTGATTTTCTTTTAACCATTCCTGGGACGCCAGACGCGGCTGTAGAGAGTCGAACGTACGCCGAAATTCTGGATCGGTCCGAAAGACTTCACGCCACCCTCGAACGCTTCGGCGTTCGTCGTGGTGAACCTGTGGGTTGCTACCTCGTGAACTCGCCTTCGTGGATCGTTGCTTCGCTCGCGGTGTGGCACGCGGGCGCAGTCGTTGCGGCCGTGGGAACGTTGTTGCCCAGCGTTGAAGCGAGTCGACTCTTTGAACTCGCCGGCGTGCGCGTTGTCGTGCGCGTCGAGGGTTCGAGCGCGCTTGATCCCAACTTTGAAGAGATTGTTATTAACGAGGAGGGCTTCGTAATCTCTGAGGCCAGCGATCTCAGCGGCATGCCGTCAACGACGCTGACTCTTCCCGACCCTGAGTCGATTGCGTGCATCTTCTTTACCTCGGGCACGACAGGTCGTCCAAAAGGCATTACTCATACGCATCGTGATTTTGTCGACGGTGCTCGCAAGGTTGCCTCGGCCTACGCTAAGTCTGACGGGTTTCGTCCCCGCACGGCGCCAGCGAATCTCGCTCCCGGGGTGGTCTTCAATCCCTTTGGTCACACGGCTGGCTATGGTCGCCTCGGTTTTCGTCTGTGGATCGGGAGGCCGAGCATCTTGTTGCCTCGATTCTCCGTCGCGGCGGTGCGTTCAATACTTGAGCGCTACGAGTTCGACTCCCTACAACTCTCACCGGCGATGGTTTACATGCTCGCCACCACTGAAGAGCCCTTGTCACTTGGACCAATTGCTTACGTCACGTCGGGAACGGCGCCTCTCGCTATCGCGACGAGGGAACGATTCGAACGCCGCTTTGGAATACCTGTCATGCAGGCATACGGTATGACCGAAGTTGGTTCGATCGCCCAGGAACGCTTTGAAGACGTGATGGCCGAGCGACGTGGACCAGGTTCTGTGGGACGTATTGCAAAGGGTGTTGAAATTCGTATTCGCGAGCCTGAAGGTGGACCAGATGTCTCGCCCGGTGAGGACGGTGAGATCTACGTTCGAACGAGCGAGATGCCTTCAGAGTTCGTCGGCGGTGCGAAGGTACCGGTTGACGAAGACGGCTGGTTCGCCACTGGTGACGTAGGACATCTCGACGAGCATCCGATTCTCTATCTGACCGGTCGTGTTCAGGAGAAGATGATCGTTGGCGGCTTTAACGTCTACCCGGCTGAGGTTGAAGACGTAGCTCGACGCAGTGAGGGCGTGCTTGACGTTGTTGTCGTTGGAGTAGCGGACGAGCGCCTCGGCGAGATTCCTGTTGCCGGCGTCGTCTGGAATGGAGAACCTGACGAACAACGCCTCCTAAGCGAGATGCGTGAAGAATTGGCGCACTACAAAGTTCCGCGGTTGATCTTTAGTCTCGACGCGATTCCACTCACGCCGCGCGACAAAGTCGATCGTCGTGCGGCGAGCGAATTAGCGAACGTCGCGTTCGCGAAGTTTCTCGGTGACGAAGCGAAGTGAGACTGTGGGCGAAGCAGTCGATGCCGCGACTCATCCAACGTTGCGAGCGAACAACACACCGAGTCGACTAGAGCGCCGTGATATTCGTTTGACGCTGAAAGACCTGCGTGTAGGTGTAGAGCTTGGCGGGATGAATGTTCCTGGCTACCTCAAAGGAACTCCCACGAGAGCCCGAGTAGTACCGCACGATCTCCAGTGCCGGTGTGTTGGCGGGCACGTCAATAATCGCCGCCGCGTCTTCGGGCATTTCAATGGCGCTGATGTTTTGGACGATGTCGCCTGCCTGGATGCCCAGAATGGCTTCAATCTGTTTGTGAATTGGTTCGCCACGTTTCGTTATCTCTGGCAAGTGAGCTTCGAACTCTCCCCACAGATACACCTCGGTGTAGCCGAGAATCTCCGACGACTTGACATTGCGCCGTGCCCCGCGCAACAAGAGCCACTTTTTCCCGTCGCGACAGCGCAGAAATCGGGCGAGCGAGGACGTCGCCTTAATCTTCTCTGTCGAGAAGACGTCCATGTACGTTTCGAACGCGTACTGCTGAAGGTCTTCGGCCGAACCAACCGCGAAGGTGTAGCCCGAGGGATTTTCGGTGCGAATAACGCGGGATCGAGCACCTTGTTGGCGCGCAATCATTCCGGCTGCGCTCAACTTCTGCAATGCCTCTCGAATCGTGAATCGGCTGACGCTGAACGTTTCGGCGAGCGTGGTCTCGCTCGGGAGCTGGCTGCCGAGCGCGTAGTCCCCTTCGACGATCGAGTTGCGAAGGGTTTCTTCGACTTCGGCGTATCGAGGAATTGGAACTCGAGCGAGCCGACGTGGGCTACTCGATGGCATGCGCCGATAGTAGCCCAGTTCTGTTGCTTCGTGACGGTTCGCGATGAGCGCGCGCAGTCCCTTTCTCAGATCCTCGAAGGCTCTCTGGTGATGGCCTTTGCGCCAGCATTGGACGCGTCCAATAGCGAAAGGTTCACGGGTGACGATAGAAACCAAGACTGACGGTGCGGTATTTCATATTGCCCTTAATCGTCCAGAGAAACGCAACGCCATCGACGGGGCTACGACCGCCGCGATGCGCGTAGCCCTCGACGAGTTTGAAGAAGACCTCTCTTTACGCGTTGCGGTGCTGACGGGAACTGGTGGAACGTTCTGTTCAGGGGCAGACCTCAACGCCGGTCCGGCTGGTGAACGAATACGTGACGAGTACGGACTAGCGAGTTTCACCAATCGTCCTCGCAAGAAACCGGTCATCGCCGCTGTGGAAGGCCGAGCTTTCGCCGGCGGTTTTGAGATCGTGCTCGCGAGTGACATCGTGGTCGCCGCTGAGGACGCCACGTTCGCAATCCCAGAGGTGAAGCGAGGCGTGATGGCCGGCACGGGCATCTGGCGCCTTCCCCGTTCGATACCTTTCGCGACGGCGGCGCTTATCGTCTTGACGGGAGACCCCATTGACGCTCGTCGGGCTTTTGAGTTGGGCCTCGTAAGTCAGCTCGCGCCACCTGGCGAGGCGCTCGCCGTAGCGACGAGCATCGCCATCGCGATCGCCGCGAACGCGCCGGGGTCTGTTCGTGAAACTCTTGGTCTTATGCGAGAGAGCCTTGGTCTCAACGACGAGGACGCAAATTTGCTTGCTCGTCAAGCCCTTAGTCGTCTCTCAAAGACCGCGGACTTCAAGGAAGGCCCGAGAGCCTTCGTTGAACACCGCGAGCCGAAGTGGACGGGAGAGTGACGTGGTGTCACTCTTAATGCGTAGTTGCGAATGACTGACTCAAAAGAGGAGTGGTGAACATGGAACTCGTACAGGTTGGCTTGCAACACGGAGAAGATGAGTCTGGCGCCGTTGGCGTCGTCACGCTGAATGATTCGGCCCGTCGCAACGCACTTTCGCCACAGCTCGTCGCGGAGTTCATTCAGGCTTTGGATGAACTTGAGAACAACGACGAGGTGAAGGTCATCGTGATCACTGGGACAGCGCCGGTATTTTGCGCCGGAGCGGATCTTGGAAAGCTGGCGGCTGAACAGAGTGGCCCTCGTGAAACTGACGCGGATAAAGAGAAGGGTCTTCGCTCGATCTACGCCGCGTTCCTCAAAGTCTCGAACTGTTCAGTTCCCACGATCGCCGCAATCAATGGCCCAGTAGTCGGCGCGGGGATGAACCTGGCGCTCGCGTGTGACGTGCGACTCTGCGCACGTTCGGCGCGCTTTGAAGCGAGGTTCTTGGACCTAGGACTTCACCCCGGCGGGGGCCAAACTTTTCTTCTCCAGCGAGCGGTCGGCGTGGAGAGCGCGAACGCGATGATTCTCTTTGGTGAACGCCTTAGTGGTGAAGAAGCAGAACGTCGTGGCCTTGTGTGGCGCTGTGTCGACGATGAAAAGTTGCTCGACGAAGCGCTCACTCTTGCAATGAGAAGGGTCTCGTCACCTAAAGACCTGTTGACCACGACGAAGTCCACGTTGGCAAAAACGCTGACGATGGATCGTCACGAGAACGCGGTTGACGCGGAACTCGTTCCTCAGATGTGGTCGATGGGCGAGCCTTTCTTCGCTCAACGACTCGCCGAACTGCGTGCCAGCGTGTCGAGCAAAAAAAGCTAGATCGTTCAGGTCTGATCGGACTCTTCGCCGAGTACGTCGGCCAAGTTCAACTGCAGTCGAAGCAGCGTGTTCGCGAGTTGATCACGCTCGGACTGATTCAAGTTCCTTCGTAGATCGACGCGCAGTGCGTTGTCGACGACCGCGATGCGATCAGCGAGACGCAACCCGTCGGGTGTTGCTGAGAGAAGCCAGACGCGATGATCGCCGGGATCGGGCAAACGCTTGAGTAGTTTTCTTTCGCACAGATTGTCAATGATCGTCCCGGCCGAAGCTCGACGCATACCAATACGTTCGGCGACCGACGTCTGAGTAATGGGTCCGTGTTCGACCACGTACTCGAGCAGACAGGCCTCAGAGAGATTGAGTCCAATCTCTGAGAATCGAAGGTCATAGGCGCGCCGAATGGACTTTGACGTCGCCATCAAGGTCGACTCAAAACGGCGCCAGGGTGGCGCGTCGAGTTCGTGGGTGATTTTGGCGTCGTTGTGAAGTTCTGTCATAGATCGTTGACTAGGTGCTTGAGGGTAATGCTCTCGAACAATTCTCGGTTCTCTCCAGTGCGCTGAGGGTCTGTGAATTCCTCCACGGAGTCTGTCACCAATTGCCCTGTTAAGTCGGTCTCTCGAGGAGGTCCGCTTTCGCAGTATTGTAAGAAAACGTACAGACTGACCGGGTTGTAAAACGGTCGTCGCTTTGTGATCATTGTCGCTCGGACGCGTAGGAAAGTGAGCGATTCCGGTGAGGTTTGCGAAAGAAAGTGGGCACAACGATGCTGAACCCTGAAGCGGTGGGTAGCCAGTCGGAACCCGTGCAAAGGTCGTGGGACGAGCGGGACGCCCTGATCTATGCCTTGGGCGTCGGCGCCGGGTCGCCGGATCCCAATGGTTTCGAACTTGAGTACACGACGGAGAACTCGTCGGGCTTTAGCCAAAAGGTGCTGCCAACCTTCGCCACGGTCGTGGGCCAAAACGCCATCAAGATGTCGGTACTCGGCGACATTGACTTCACCCAGTTGGTTCACGGCGACCAAGCGATCACGTTGCATGGTGAAATTCCCACGAGCGGCACCGTGGAAGTAACGACGACCGTGACCGGCATCTATGACAAAGGATCGGGCGGCTTAGTCGTGTTGGAGTCGGCGGCCACTGACGTTGCCACCAACGCGCCACTGCTGACCACACGCATGGGGCTCTTCGTTCGAGGGGCGGGAGGATTTGGAGGTCCCCGTGGGCCTGAATCTGACGAAGAGGGTGACGTAGCGGCCACGCCACTGCCCGAACGAAACGCCGACCACGTCGTGCGTTATGGCACGCGAGCGGACCAGGCGTTGCACTATCGCCTGAGTGGCGACCGCAATCGACTTCACTCGGATCCCTCGTTCGCCAAGAAGGCCGGATTTGACCGTCCCATTCTTCACGGACTCTGCACGTACGGATTTAGTGGTCGCGCTCTTTTACACGAAATCTGTGGGTCGGATTCGGCGAAGTTTGGTTCAATGCGTGCGCGGTTCTCGCGTCCTACCTATCCGGGAGACCAGTTAACGACGTCGATGTGGGACGTGACGAGTGAGGTACCTGGCGCGTACCGATTCAGCACGAAGAACCAACGCGGCGACGTTGTCATCGATAGCGGACTCTTTCGCCTGACGGCGTCGAAGTAGCGCTACGCCGTGACCTCACTTCTTGGCGAGCGCATTCGAGAGGTTCTCGCGCTTGAGCCAAGTAGCGAGGCGATCGTCTTCGAAGGAACTTCTCTTCCTTGGCGGTACCTCTCGGCGGTTGTCGAAGGTATGGATCGTGCGTTGGTAAACGACGAGCAATCTGGCTGCGCGGTAGGACTCATTCTGAGGAACCGACCTGCGCACGTGGCCGTGCTCGCTGCGGCGATCATCACTGGGCGCTGTGTGGTGACGCTCAGCCCAATGTTTAGTGACGTGGCGCTCGCCGAGGACATTCGCACACTCGGCCTTCACGTACTCGTGGGAGAGCGCGACGACTTAGAGAGGTCCGGCGTGATGGAAGCCGCCATCGAAGCGGGCGTGACGGTGTTGGTGGTCTCTGACGACCTCATCGACCCCGTTCGTACTGTGCTTGTCGGGACCGCTATGCGCCACGCGAGGAGTCGACACGGTGTCGTGCTCGAGATGCTCTCGAGCGGGACCACCGGTGTGCCAAAACGAATTCCGCTCACGTACGAGAGTCTTCAATCCTCACTTCAGGGCGACGACGCGCACCTTAAACCTGGTGACGCGTCCGCGCGACTCCAGGCCCGCCCGGCACTCGTGTGGCACCCCATCGTGCACATCTCGGGTGCGTACTTCGTCATCGACGCTCTCTACTCGGGTCGAAAGATCATTCTTCTCGATCGTTTCGAACCCCACGAGTGGGCGCGCATTGTCGAGCGCGAAGGTGTGAGAGTAGGACACCTCAACCCCACGGCGATGAGGATGCTCTTAGAAGAGAAGATTCGACCCGAGCAGTTAGCCTCACTCAAGGTCGTGCGAGGTGGGACCGGGGCAACGCCGCCGGAGCTTCAGATTGCCTTCGAAGATCGGTTCAACGTGCCAGTGTTGACAACGTACGGCGCAACCGAGTTCGCTGGCGCAATAGCTGGATGGTCAATTGATGACCATCGCGTCTACGGTCGAACGCACCTTGGCGCCTCGGGTCGAGCGCACCGTGGCGTGGCGCTTCGTACGGTCAACGTCGTGACCGGTGAGGTACTTGGCGTCGGCGAAGAAGGCGTCTTGGAAGTGCACGCTGATCAAGTCTCGGCGGATCCTTCGACGTGGGTTCGAACGACGGATCTTGCGCTCATTGATGAACAAGGTTTTCTCTGGGTCAGGGGCCGCGTTGATGACGCGATCATCCGCGGAGGATTCAAGGTTCACCCCGCCAAGATCGAGGCCGCACTGGAGGAGCACCCCGACGTGCGCGAGGCTGCGGTGGTGGGACTGGCGGACGAACGGCTCGGGGCGGTGCCCGTTGCGGCGGTGACGTTACGCGAGGGCGCGAAGGGAACCGATCAGGCGACGTTGATTGCCTTTCTTCGTGAGCGTCTCAGCGCGTACGAAATTCCGCGCGACCTTGTCATCGTCGACGAGATACCGCGAACGCCGTCAATGAAGGTGAGTCGACCTGGAATGTGGGCGCTGTTCAGGTCTCCCTAACGCGCAACTCTCGACTTAGCTTCTAGGAAGCCCAAGGACCCGTTCGGCGAGAATGTTCTTTTGCACCTGATCGGTACCGCCGTAGATGGAGACGGCGGGGCTAAAGAGGCACTGTTCTTGAATCACGCCGGCGGGTGAACGATCGCCGGCCCAGAGCATCCCCTTAGAACCAATCATGCTCATGCCGATCTCTCTTGCCAGTTGCGTGCAGCGCGTCGACATCAGTTTGCCGATCGAGCCACCCGAGCGACCTAAGGCGCTCTTCGCTCCTTCGGCCTGTCCACGTTGTTGCGATAGCTGCGCCAGTCTCTCCAAGCTATACAGCGTCACGAGCTGATCGCGCACAAGCGGATTCAAGGGCGCCGCTGATTTGGCAACGGCCGCCAACTCGTCGTAGGCCCGTCCACGCATCGCGAGTGAGGTGCCCGAACTTGGGCCCGCGCTCTTCTTCTTTACCGAGTCTCCTGCGCGACTCGTCAACATGCCGCCGAGTCGACCCGGAATCGCGCCGACCGCACCGCCGCCTCCGCCGAGACCAACGCGTTCGTTCATAAGCGTGGTGCGCGCGACGGGCCAACCTTCGTGCAACTCACCAATGATGTCGTCGTCAGTCGTCAGCGCACCGTCGAGGAAGACCTCGGTGAAAAGCGAGCGACCCGTCATCTCACGTAGTGGTCGAACGTCAATAGTTGGCTGGTCCATTTCAATCGCGAACCACGAGATGTTGTGATGCGCGGGCGCTTCGAGATTGGTGCGAGCGAGCAACATGCCGAGATTGGCTAGTTGCCCGTTCGACGTCCAGACCTTTTGGCCGTGCACGGTCCACTCGGAACCATCTTTCACGGCGCGCGTCTGCAGCGAGGCGAGGTCTGACCCGGCGCCTGGCTCGCTAAAGAGTTGACACCAATTACTGAGTCCGTTCACGATGTCAGGAAGAAAGCGCCGCTTCTGTGCGTCAGTGCCGTGTTCGAGGATGGTGGGACCGGCCAACATGATGCCGAGACCGGCGGGAGGACCCGGAACGTTCAAGGTGCGTAACGTGCGATGAACTAAGAGCGCTTGGCTTCGCGACCAGCCGCGACCGAACCACTGGGTGGGCCAATGAGGAGTAGCGAAGCCGGCGTTGGCGAGTTCTTGCCACCACTGCGCGAGCGTCATGTCGGGATTCCAGGTGCTCGCTACCCAGGTCGTGACCTCTGACGCGATCTCCTCAGCGGTGAGTTCAGTATTGCTCGCACTCAAAACTTGGACCTCCAAGGACTCATATGATGCACGAAGACGACGCCGGTGGTCACTACGCTCAGCAATACTGTATATTGTCAGGCGCAATACAATATCGATGAATCGTCTCGAACCGGATCGGATCAGTTGAACCATGGCTGTTGTTACCAAGCACGTGAATCAAGAAGACGAAGCGTTCCTTGAGGTCATCAAAAAGTGGTTAGTGAAGGACGTCGAGCCCCACGTTCTTGAACTCGAACACGCCGACGCGTACCCGACCGAGATGGTCGGACAGATGCGCGAGTTCGGACTCTTCGGCGCGACGATTCCCCAAGAGTTCGGCGGACTTGGTCTTAGCGTTTCGACGTACTCAAAGATCGTCGAGACAATCTCTGGCGTTTGGATGGCCTTAACGGGCGTGCTTAATTCGCACCTGATGATGGCCGAGCTGATTCGTCGCTACGGCACCGAAGACCAGCGCCAGAGCATGTTGCCGCTGCTGGCTTCTGGTGAATGGCGTGGCGGCTTGGCGTTGACCGAGCCCGACGGCGGAACCGACCTGCAGGCCATTCGCATGACCGCCAAGCGCGACGGTGACAACTACGTCATCAACGGCAACAAGAACTGGATTACAAACGCGAAGAATGGCAACTGCCTCGCGCTCCTCGTTAAGACCGACACCGAGGCCAATCCTCGCCACAAGGGTATGTCGCTCTTCGTTGTTCGCAAATCTGACGGCTACGAGGTTCCAAAACAACTCTCTAAGATGGGTTACAAGAGTGTCGACACGGTGGAGTTGGTCTTTGACAACGTCGTTGTGCCAGCCGACCGGGTTATCGGTGGTGTTGAGGGCTTCGGTTTTCTCCAGACCGTGGGCGCGCTCGAACTCGGTCGCATCAACGTCGCCGCGCGTGGCGTGGGCATCGCCGAAGCTGCACTGCAGGCTTCGTTGGCCTACGCCCGCGTGCGCTACACAATGGGTAAGCCCATTGGTCAGCATCAAGCAATCCAGCTAAAGCTCGCCGACATGGCGTGCCGTGCGGCGTCCGCTCGACTTCTGGTCGATCAAGCCGCCACGGCATTTGACGCCGGTCTTCGTTGTGATCTTGAGGCGGGAATGGCCAAACTCGTCGCGACCGAAGCGGCACTGTCCAACGCCACCGACGCGATGCGTATTCACGGAGCGTACGGCTACTCAACCGAGAGTCACATTGAGCGTTACTACCGTGACGCGCCACTGCTCTGCATTGGTGAGGGCACCAATGAGATTCAACGAATCGTCATCGCTCGATCACTGCTGGCGGACGAATAGCTCTTTAGATTTTACGATTTGTCAATTTTAGAAAAGGGGAACCATCATGTCGTCAAAAGTGAGTTCGAAGGATGACGTCGTCATCGTCGAAGCCGTACGAACGCCCATTGGAAAGCGGGGCGGGGGCATGTCGGGGTATCACTCCGCGGACCTGCTTGGCGTCGCTCAGAGCGAAGCAATCTCGCGCGCGAAGGCTGATCCGACAACCGTTAACCAAGTAATCGGTGGCTGCATTAGCCAAGTGGGACAACAGGCCTTCAACGTGACGCGAACCGCGTGGTTGACCGCAGGACTACCCGAGACCACAGCCGCGACCACAGTGGACAGCCAGTGCGGCTCGTCCCAACAGGCCAACACGTTCGCCCACGGGCTCCTCGCTGCCGGTCTCGTCGACGTCGCGATGGCGTGCGGTGTTGAGGTTATGAGTCGCGTTCCTCTGGGATCGGGACTCTCTACGGGCGTTGGCAAAGGCGTGCCGAAGTCGTACTTTTCGAAGTACGAGTACACCAATCAGTTTGAGGCGGCCGAGCGAATTGCTGAAGCATGGGGACTGACGCGCAACGACACTGACACGTTGGGCGTTGAGTCCCAGGCTCGCGCCGCGCGCGCCTGGGCCGAGGGACGCTTCGACACACAGATCGTTGGACTCGACGCGCCCGACGCTGACGACAAGGGCGTTCCTACGGGTGCAACCCACCGCGTAGAACGTGACGAGTGTCTTCGTTCGACGACCATGGAAGGTCTCTCGAACTTGAAGCCTGTCGCTCGTGAAGACGGCATTCACACCGCTGGCACGTCGTCACAGCTCGCCGACGCCGCGGCCGCGGTGTTGTTGACGCGTCGAGAAGTTGCCCAGTCACTTGGACTGAGGGCCCGAGCACGTGTACTGGACTCGTGTCTCGTCGGCTCCGATCCGGTGTTGATGCTCACCGGTCCGATTGCCGCGACACAACTACTTCTTGAGCGTAACGGCATGACCATTGATGACGTCGACGTTGTGGAGATCAATGAGGCCTTCGCGTCGGTGGTGTTGGCCTGGGAACGAGAGATCAAGCCTGACCACGAACGCGTCAACCCCAACGGTGGCGCCATTGCAATGGGTCACGCGCTCGGCAGCACGGGCTGCGTCCTTCTGACCAAGGCACTGCACGAACTTGAGCGCACGGACAAGTCCATCGCGTTAGTGACAATGTGCTGTGGCGGAGGAATGGCCACCGCGACGTTGCTGGAGCGCATCTAATGGCTGAAGGAACGATAACCCTCGATAATCGCGTCGCCGTTGTCACCGGTGCGGCGGGTGGACTCGGGAAAGCACACGCGTTGTTGCTCGCGCGCTACGGCGCCAAAGTGGTCGTGAACGACCTCGGCACGTTGGTTGACGGCGACGGCTCAGACGTCACGGCAGCTTCTACGGTCGTCGACGAGATTAAAGCCGCGGGCGGCGAAGCGATCGCTGACACCAACTCCGTGACGACCCCCGAAGGTGGCCAAGCCATCATCGACGCGGCGATCGCGGCCTTTGGGCGGGTCGACATTATTATTAACAACGCCGGCATCCTTCGCGACAAGACCTTCCAGAACATGACGCATGAGTTCGTCGATCCGGTCTTTGACGTTCACCTGCGAGGTGCGTTCAACGTGACGCGACCGGCCTGGGAGCACTTTCGCGAACAAGGTCATGGACGAATTATTAATACGTCATCGGCCGCGGGCGTGCTCGGTAACTTCGGACAGGCGAACTACGGCGCCGCTAAGGCTGGACTCGTTGGCTTTACCAACGTGCTCGCCATTGAAGGCGCGAAGTACCACATCACCTCGAACGTGATCGCGCCGATTGCGCGCACCCGCATGACCGAGGACTTGCTCGGCAAGCTCGTTGACAAGGTTGCCCCCGAGCTTGTTTCTCCTCTCGTGGTCTGGCTCGCCAGCGACGAATGTCAAGAGACGGGCCGGCTCTACAGCGTTGGTGGCGGACGGATCGCTCGTTTTTTCACCGCCATGAGCGATGGCTGGACTCGCACCGACGGCCAACTCACGCCCGAGGACGTACGCGACCACTGGGAACAGATCAACGACGAGACCCAGTACTCGGTGCCCAACGGTATAGCTGACGATTTCAAAGCCCTGCGCGACGCGTTGCGCGGTGGCGAGTAGCGCCTCGGCGCTGTAGCGAACGAACAAACGCTGAGCACCGCGCTGTGTCAGCACGAAGCGAAAGGTCTACGTCGGATGCGAAATGAAGGCAACTATTTCGAGGACTTTGCCGTTGGCCAGGTCTATCAACACCCCCTTGGTCGCACCATCTACGACGCGGATAACGCGTGGTTCACGCTCATGACCATGAACACCAACGAACTGCACTTCAACGCTGACTTCGCGTCGCGAACCGAACACGGCCGTGAACTCGTGAACTCGGGTTTGACTATGGCGATGGTGCTCGGCATCTCGGTCTCCGATATCAGCCAGAACGCCGTGGCAAATCTCGGTTGGGACGAGGTTCGTCTCGTCGCGCCGGTCTTTGTCGGTGACACCTTGTACGGCGAAAGCATCATCACCGAACTGCGCGAATCGGCGTCGCGGCCGTACGCGGGCATCGTCTCGTGCTTTACCCGGGCGCTCAATCAGAACGGTGTCGAGGTCATGAGCTATCGACGTACGGTCATGGTCTACAAGCGCGACGAGGGTTCGAAGGCTCGCCAGTTCCCCAAAGCAACAGCGTCCATCACCGAGCGCGTCAGCGCAAAGAAGAATCAGTCGTGAAGCTCACTACGCACCTGAACTACGCCGGCGGTTTCAAAGAAGGTGTACAAGAAGTCGTCGAGATGGAAAAGGCCGGTCTGGATCTCATCTGGGTCGCTGAGGCCTACGGCTTCGACTCGCCCTCACTGATGGGTTACGTCGCTGCGCTCACCGAGAAGGTGGAGATCGCCGCGGCGATTCTGCCGATCTACACCCGTACACCGACACTCATCGCGATGACCGCCGCGGGCATTGACGCACTTTCTGACGGGCGCTTCCACCTCGGGCTCGGTGCGTCTGGTCCCCAGGTCATTGAGGGATTTCACGGTGTTCCCTACAGCGCACCACTGGGTCGCACACGCGAGATCGTCGACATCTGCCGTCTGGTCTGGAAGCGCGAAGCGCCATTGCACTACGAGGGAAAGATCTTTACGTTGCCGCTCCCCGAAGATCAGGGGACTGGTCTCGGTAAAGCACTGAAGATCATCGCGAAGCCGGTGCGCGCTGATATACCGATTTGGATCGCGTCACTTGGTGAAAAGAACGTTGCGCTGACGGCCGAAATTGCCGACGGGTGGATTCCACTGTTCTTCATACCTGAGCGAGCGAACGATGTTTTTGGTGGTGCATTGTCGATTGGCCGCGCGAAGCGCGACGCGTCACGTGGCGAGTTGATGGTGACGGCCGGTGGACTCTTCGCCATCGGTGACGACGAGGCCACGCTGAAGCTCCGTGATTTGCAGCGTTCCGTAACCGCGCTCTACGTCGGCGGCATGGGAGCCAAAGGTAAGAACTTCTATAACGAATTGATGATTCGCTACGGCTTCGAAAAGGAAGCGGAAGTCATCCAAGACCTCTACCTCGCGGGCAAGAAGAAAGAAGCTGAATCGGCAGTGCCCGAAGAGTTCTTAGAACTTACGACCCTCTGTGGACCAAGAAACTACGTCGCTGAGCGAATCGCTGCCTTTAAAGAAGCCGGTGTCACGCACCTTCAGGTCCATCCGTTGCCCCAAGCGGGACAGACCAAAGCATCACTCATCGAAGTGGCGAAGTCGCTGATCTAAGTGCGAGGACGAAACCGATGCCGCCATCGTCCACGCCTTCGCTGTTGTTGTACAGGGGCGAGTGCGTATCTATTGAGTGGGCGGTTGATCGTGAGCTTTCAAAATGAGTAAGTCAGAGAACTCAAGTCTCGAACCAGACGACGCGCAGGAAATTCGAGACGCTATTCACCAGATATGTCGCGACTTTCCCGACGAGTACTGGCGCCAGCACGACGAGCGCCACGAGTTTCCCTGGGATTTTTACGAGGCAATCGCGGCCGGGGGATGGATTGGCGTGGCACTGCCTGAAGAGTACGGCGGGGCCGGAAGAGGAATTACGGAAGCATCGATAATTCTTGAAGAAATTGCCGCATCAGGCGCCGCGATGAACGGTTGCAGCGCGATTCATCTCTCCATCTTTGGCATGAACCCGGTCGTCAAGCATGGCTCGCCAGAGATGAAAGCCAAGTATTTGCCAAGAGTCGCTACCGGTGACCTTCACGTGGCGTTTGGCGTTACCGAACCTGACGCGGGCACTGACACGAGCGTAATCCGTACATCGGCGAAACGAGTTGACGGGGGCTACCTCGTTCGAGGACAGAAAGTCTGGACAACGAAGGCGTCACTCTGCGAAAAGGTTCTGCTGCTGGTGCGCACTGAGTCTCTTGAAGCAAGTCCGCGGAGAACCGACGGGATGACCTTGCTCCTGGCGGACCTTCGCCGTCCCGAAGTTGACATACGACCCATTGCGAAGTTGGGAAGGAACGCCGTGGTCTCTTGCGAAGTTCGCTACAACGACCTCTTTGTGGAGAGTGCGGACCGAGTTGGTGAAGAAGGAAAAGGCTTCTCCTACTTGCTCGACGGTCTTAATCCTGAGCGAATACTTGTCGCGTCTGAAGCACTCGGAATTGGCAACGTCGCGTTGCGTAAGGCAGTGCAGTACGCGAACGACCGCGTAGTCTTTGGTCGCCCAATCGGAATGAACCAAGGGATCGCCTTTCCCTTGGCCGACGCGAAAGCACGTCTCTACGGCGCCGAACTAGCGATACGTAACGCGAGTTGGCGATACGACAACGGGCTGGCCTGCGCCGAAGCGGCGAACACGGCGAAGTATTTAGCGGCGGAGGCGGGCTACTTCGCCGCAGACCGTGCAGTGCAGACGCTTGGGGGGATGGGGTACGCGCTCGAGTACGACGTTGAGCGCTACTGGCGAGAGGCGCGACTCATGCGTCTCGCTCCCGTGTCGCAGGAAATGGTCCTCAACTATTTGGCTGAACACGTGCTCGGCCTTCCGAGAAGCTACTAATGAGACCACTTTCCGACGTCAACGTTATTGAAGCATCGAGTTACGTCAGCGGTCCAATAGCATCGTTGAACCTCGCCGACTTGGGCGCGAACGTACTCAAGGTAGAACCACCGCGTGGAGATCCGATGCGCAACTTCGGCGTGCGTCACGAAGGAATCAGCCTCTCGTTCGCCGCGTGCAACGTGGGTAAGGACAGCGTGACGCTGGACTTGAAGAACCTTGATGACCAGAAGCACTTTCACGAGCTTCTAGCGAGCACCGACGTACTGATCACGAATTGGCGACCCCAGGTGGCCGAAGGCCTCGGGCTCAATGGTCGCAACGTGACCGAGATGTACCCACGTTTGATTTGGGTGCGAATCTCTGGCTTCGGTCAAGACGGCCCGCTCGCCGACCGGCCTGCCTTTGACTCCATTATCCAGGCGCGTACCGGTGTCGCTCTTGCGCGAGAAGGCGACGCCTCGCTGGTTCCGGGCTACCTTGCTGATAAAGCTACGGGGATTTTGGCGGCGCAAGCTGTGTTAGCCGCGTTACATCAGCGACACGTCACGAAAAATGCCGCTGTCCTTGACGTAGCGATGCTCGACGCCATGGCGTATTTCAACGGACCTGACATCTTCGCTGGAGGGATTAGGACGGGAGAGTATGTGCCCGACGTCATGCGACACATTGGTTCCCCGCGTCCCATCGCGACGAAGGATGGGTGGATCGTGCTGAGTCCAGTAAGTGGAAGTCAGCTCAAAGCGTTGATGGTCGCGGTTGGTCACCCCGAGTGGACCGACGTACTTCGCGGCGTTGAAGCCACCGAACTAATTGCCGAAATGAATCGGGTCCTCGATACTGTTCTGTTCGAGCGGACCAGTCTCGAGTGGGAGGAAATCTTTACCAACGCCGATGTTCCAGCGAGCGCACTGTTGACCGTCGAACAACACTTCGAAGACGCTCAAGTTATTCACAATCGACTCTACGACGAGTTAGATGATCCAATTCTTGGTCGAATTCGTCGCTTGCGACATCCGGCGCTCTTCAATGGTGAACCGATTGAGAGAGATGATCGCGCCGTGCCGGAACTTTCGACTTGACTTCAGGCTTGAGCGGCAATACGTCAAGTTACTGACGTCAACGGCGAAGGTTCGTGCCGCCGATGACGTGAGTAACGTCGAACGTTGTCCTACTGTGCTGTCGTCGTGATAACCGACTTGTTCGCGACCTGACCTGAGGCAACGACGCTTACGGTCACGCCATCAGCGCGAAGGAGCGTTGCGCTGGCGCTGGCGAGCGAGCTTAGTGTCGTGCTCGGCGTACCCAGTGTCGGTGACAATCGCGAGGCGTTGGTCAACTTCGTAGAACGCACGCCATGACGCCTTGCGTGCGATTAATTCTTTGTCGTCGGGCGAAAAATGGCGCGTCCAGCACATGCTCCGTCATCAATCATTTGAATCGTGCAGATGGGCTTGACGGCAGTGCGAGGTGGTTAATGTTGTTGGTGAGCTCACAAACGACAAAGTTGCCAACCGAGGCCACACGGCCTTGTCGGTGGTCGCTGTCAAAGTGTGATTTCGACGCCGCCAACAATGACGTCGCCTACTAGAGGAGTCACCATGGCCGGGAAAATACCGAACCAACACAATGTCAAGAAGGCCGGTAAGTCGCTGAAAGAAAAGCGCAACGAAAAGCACGCTAAGAAGGAAACCAAGAAGGGTCTCCCCGGCGAGTGAGTCACCGCTATCAATAGCACGCAAGGGTCTGATGGTTCGGCTGCACAATTGGCTATGTCGGACTTAGTGAATGATTGTAAAGAGCACTCGACTTGGGATTAAATTGGCCGCCCGGGTCTCGTTCCGGCACGCTGGGAGCCCTTCCACTAATACAGGGCCGCTATCACTCTTGGTGGAATTTTCCACAGATTTTGCCGGAGTCCGTCGCGGAAGTTTCTAAAGTGTCGCCGCCGTCGATAGTAGGGTCGCCAGACATTCTCCCAATATCCCAGCGAAGTCCAACTCAAAACTGAGGGCTTCGAGAGGCACCTTCGCGGAACTAAATAGGGAGTCGCGGGTAACGCGAATGTCGGGATCGGACTGAATGCGACGTGAGACTTCGTCGCAGAAGGCAAGTAACAGTTTTACCGAGTCAGTCACGCTCGTCAACGCATCAAGGTCGCCAGGGTACAGCCCAAATATGGCTTGAGTTTCAGAGTTAGGCTGCGAGAGCCGGCTGAAGCCAAGGAAATTCTCTACCATTGCATCCGTTAGTTGCGCTTTCGCAGAAAGGTCGATAGCGCAATCGCGGCATTTCTTTGCTTCTTGAGCCAGGGTTTTTTCACCGGTAGATGCAATCGTGGCCAGGTCGTCGACAAGATATCTCAAATAAATTGATCGTTGCTTCCTGTCTCCGTCCCCCGCAAAGGTCACCCGAATGCGGCCGCTCACTTCTGTCCAAGTGGCTGAAGCCTCAGAGTCCTTGACCAAACTCAATAGCTCGGGGATGGATGACAGTCCCATCTGTTCTGCCTTATGTCTTTCGGACAGGTCTCCACTCGTAAATCTTCTTAGCTCGCTTCCTAAGTCGCCCCAGACACTTGCCTTGTTTCGGATCATTTCTATGACGTCACTATCCTCTTGACCGAGTCCCGAAGGAAGTCCAATGAAGGTGGCAATCGTCTTGACTCTTTTCAGCACAAAGTCACGCTGTTCGTGTTGCTTCCGAACCCGCTCCTGATAATCAGTGAGGACTTCGGTTATGACGACAATCACCACGGCAATAAAGAAGTTCTGCGTCAAGTCTTGGAAAAACGTAACCAATTCCCAACCGTTACCGGATGCGAGGCCAATGGCCATCTTGATGAACGCGGCGACGGTCGCCACAACTGTCAGAACGATAAATAGCCCAAGCGCGGAACCGAAGCGTTTTTTCCACCAATAAGCCAATGCGGGCTCCTCGCTTGAGGTGATAGTGACCAATGGTAGCGAACGTGACTGCTGTCGCAACCAAGATTCGACGACAATCTCAACGCTGGTGGATGTTGAAGGACGTCTGAGCACTTCTCGACACATTCGCCGGTAACTTGGAATACTTCACCGCAACCATCAAATTGCTGTGTGATTATCCCGCAATCCTCGCGGTTTGTGGCACCGTTTTTTGCTCGCCCGATGCTGGAACTCGTCTTAGGAGTCGTCACCCTTGACGCGAGTGATTCTCGAAGAACCAGATGATCCAGACGACAAGGAACATATCCGCCGCTTTGGTTTTTGCTCAACCCGTCAGTCTTTTTGATATCGGCGATCAGCCGGTAGCGAGACTCCTGCGCTCATCGGTGTCGAAGGTGAAACGATGGGAGACCTAAATGTGTCTCTCACCGAGACTCGAAGGAAATTAATTGTGAAGGATTTGTTTTCATTTCAAGGCGCGGTCCGCAATGATGTTTCGACGTTCCATTGGAAACTACTTGTCTAGAGAGGAAAGTTGATAAACCCGTGTGTGCTGATCTTTCAGACAATCGTCCCGGTGAATCGGCGAGACGGAAAGCCGATGAACTAAAGAACGGTTCGCCGATCAGAACCGCATTGGCGCGCATCCTAAATGTTCACACCGACGAAAAGGCCTGGCGAAAAGGCTCGAAAGGTGAAGAAGAGGTCGCCAGTCGCCTATTGCGACTTGGCGATGGCTGGTTCGTTCTCCATGCGGTGCAAGTGCGCGAGGAAGGCACAGATATCGATCACGTTGTGATTGGCCCCTCAGGCGTCTTCACGCTCAACACCAAGAATCATCTCGGTAAGAGCGTGACGGTTTACGAACGAGCTATCTACGTCAGCGGCATGAAACTTCCCTACATTGCGGCGTCGCGATCTGAGGGGAAGCGCTCATCACAGCTTCTCACGGCAGCCTGCGGATTTGACGTGAAGGCACAGTCGGTCATTGTGGTAATGGCTAATGAACTGAAATTTAAGGGATACCCAAAAGATGTTGACGTTGTTGCACGCAAGAAAATTGCAACATGGTTGAATGGTCAACCGGCAGTTTTAGAACCTGATCGAGTCCTTTCGATCTATTCAGCGGCGCGACAGAGTTCGACGTGGTTGCCAAGCAAATGACTGACCAATGTCGCTCATCGCCTCTCGTCAATGAGTGGAATCATTTGCACCGCGACGACGATTCGCGAGAGTCCAGCAATGGCGCACACACACTTTGGCGATGCTGGAATCCAACGATGAACCGCTTGTTGCCTCGACGCTTTGCAACAATTTGGCTACTTTTGCCCTGGATTCTTGTGGCGAACATTGCCATCTTCCTTGCGCCATCACCAGCAGATGCGACGACGGTCAACTGTCACGCGAGACCGCACGCTGGTATCGATCTAGCGGGATGCAATCTAAGAGCAAGAAATCTCGACGGCGCGAACCTCGCCAGCGCGAACTTGAAGGGCGCCAACTTGGATGGATCAGAACTCGTCGATGCCAACCTGAAGAATTCCAATCTGCAGGATGCGCATCTCTCACTTACCGATCTATCAGGGTCTCGCCTTAACGGCGCAAATTTGTCGAATGTGACGTCCGGTTCCGTGATCGGAGATCCGGTGCTTCCTGCGCACTGGCAATTAATTGCGGGTTACTTAGTTGGACCTCGAGCAAACCTCAACGACGCAACGCTCGTGGCAGCGAATCTTTCTGGCGCGGATCTCTTCGACGCAAAGATGGTCAAAGCAAATTTGACGGGGGTTGAGTCCGGCTCGATCACGGGGAGTCCAAATCTTCCCCCGGGCTGGAAATTAGTTGACGGGTACCTTATTGGGCCAGAAGCCAACCTGCGAAACGCAGTCCTCAATAATGCCAATCTGTCTCTTTTAGATGTTCAAGGCGCTGATTTCACCGATGCCAGTTTGGCTGATGCGAATATGCCCGGCGCCAACGCCACGAATGCCATCTTCACAGGCACCAATTTGGCCGGCGCGAGACTGAATGGCGCCACGCTCAGCGGCGTGACCTCGGGGTTCGTACTCGGTGCTCCGGTGCTGCCTACGAGTTGGCTCCTTGTGAATGGCTACCTAGTAGGTTCGGGCGCGAATCTAACCAACGCGAACTTTACGAACGCGAACCTCTATGGGGCTGACTTGGTAAGTGCAAATCTTTCCGGAGCACAACTAACGGGAGTCTCTTCGGGATCAATTCAGGGTCAGTACTCGGCGACCTTGCCCGCCGACTGGTACATCAAGAATGGTTACTTGTTTGGACCTGGTGCCAATTTGGCGGGCGCGAATCTGGCGGGGACGGGCAGCATCGACTCGAATTTGGAAGGCGCCAATCTGAGCGGAGCAAACTTATCCGCCGTGGGTTGGGACGATGTAAATCTGACCGATGACAATTTGTCGGATGCCAACTTAACTGGCGCCAATATCAATGCGTCACCGATGACTGATGTGAACTTAGACGGTGCCAATCTGACTGACGCAGATTTTTCCGTTTCAAACATGTCTACTGTGATAACGAACGATTCAACCATCTGTCCAAATGGAGAAGTTGGCCCTTGTGCAAATCTGTAAGTCAAGAATGTGACCCATTGTCTCGAGCAAAGGGTTGAAGCCAGACAAGTTTTGTTAGGACTGTCGCCCATTCACGAGTTTGCATTCTTTCTGCGCCGCTTCCGTACGATGACGATGCCCACCAGCAGAGTCGCGAAGATTGTCGTGATGAAGTTCAACATACCCGCGAAGGTGGTGCCGTTGCCAGACCCTGAAACACTCGGTGGCGTCGAGCCTCGAGTGTTCGACACTACGGTCAGGTCCTTTGGAAACGTGAGCGCTATCGAGGTAGGGCCGCCGACACTCAACTGAGACGTCGAAACTCCGACAGAACCTTCGTACTCAACACCAATTGTTCGAAAAGGTGAGAGTACGATCGTGCCCGAGCGATTCGACAGAGGAACCGTGAAGAAGTACGTCGCGTCAAAAAGACCGTCGTCGTTAGTGTTGCCGTTATAGGTCTGGTTAATCGGATTCGACCTTGTGACGCTGTAGTTGTGGCCCGATGGCGTCACGTATCGCAGCGCCGAAGCGGGAAGAGGTGCCATATTGGAAAAGAAGTTTCCTGGGTTCGTGAGCGGCAACTGAACCGGCCCCGAACTTGCTTGCAGCACCAAGTAGATATCGCCCTTCGGCGCAGTGACGCCGCTGCCGTCGGGATTGATTGTCGTGAGTTTGGCGCTCTGCACCAGAAGCACCGCGGGGAAGTCGCGGTGGTTGACAGGATTGGTGACAGAGATCTCGTAATTTTGCGAGATTTGGTCAACTGCGTACTTCTGCGCTTCGCTTGCACCGGCCGGAATCGACCACATGTCGCAACTGCACAACGCAACGAGTCCGACGATCGTACTTAAGGCGCGTTGGTGTGAACGAATTGACAAGAGTACTTCGATGCGTGATGTTGTTGACCGAAATGGATGACTCATGTGGTACCAACGGTCCCGTCAGTTCCCGCAATTTTTAAGATTCCTACGTATTGAACGACAGTTGGGGGGTCGAGGCAGCTCTTCCAAGAAGATTCTTACTCCAAGGAATCCAGCGCGAAGGAGCGTTGTGACAGCGTTGGCACGCTGGCGAGCGGGCGTGGTGTCATGCTCGGTTTACCCTGTGATGGTGATTGTCGCGCCAGTGATTAAGCAACCGGTCGCCGTCCCGGCAGCGGAGCTCTGAAAGATTTGGAGATTCTCTGGTTCTATTTCAGTCAAAAGACTCCGAAAACTTTTGTCTCATTGGTGGGCGCCCTGGTGTCAATCGCGAAACCCCGGGGATTGCGAGCTCACGCACCGAGGTGAATTAGGTCAATCCGGCCAAACATAGAACCCTTGGCCGCTCTTTCGGCCGAACTCTCCGCGTGAGACTTTTTGGATTAGAAGTTCAGGAGGCTCGAAGCGGGGGCCAAGGGTCTGAAGTAGATATTTCGAAATTTCCAGTCTGACGTCAAGTCCGACGAGGTCAGTAAGGCGAAGAGGACCCATCGGATGCTTATATCCCAACGTCATCGCGGTATCGATGTCCTCAGCAGAGGCCACGCCCTCTTCCAACATACGAATTGCTTCAAGACCAAGAGCAATGCCGAGGCGGCTGCTCGCAAAACCGGGCGAATCGAAGACCACGATGGGGGTCTTATTTAGGCACTTGACCCAGCCCCGGGCTTGTTCAATCAGGATCGAATCGTTGTGTTCGGTCCTGACAATCTCGATAAGTTGACTACTCGGAACCGGGTTGAAAAAGTGCAAACCGATGACGCGTTCTGGATAGTTCGATGAGGTGGCGATCTTGAGGACCGAGAGACTGCTCGTGTTGGTTGCAATGATGGTTGAGGGAGAAACTTCGCGCTCGATAGAGGCGAAGACCCTTTCTTTGAGTTCGAAAACCTCCGGAACTGCTTCAATGACGAGCTCGACGTCGCTCAGCGTTTGTGTAGAAGTCGCGAGCGTCAATCTTTCGAAAGCTTCACGTGGGTCCTCTGAAAGTGTTCCGCGATCGCTGCTCTGCTGCAGCGCTTTCATGAGCTGTTCGCGCACACCATCAAAAAGGCTCTCGTTTTCTTCAACAAGAACGACGGCACTGCCGGCCACTAGAAGAGCGTGAGCGATGCCGCTACCCATTCGACCCGCACCCACGACGCCGGTGCGATGGGGGAGTTTCACAATTTGGGTAGTCAAGAAGTAGCCTTTCGAGCGAGAAATTCGTCCATCCGTCGGTACTTTTCCGATGATTCAAATAACACCGCCTGGGCAACATTGTCAAACGATGGGTGTGCGCCAGGCGGCGCGAGTAGTGCGAGTTTTGTGAGCCGCAATGCAAGTGGGTCAAATCGTACGATTCGATCCGCGAGTTGATGGGCGGCGTCCATGAGCTCTTCGGGTCTGTGAAGTGAATTTACGAGTCCGACGTTCGCCGCTTCGGTTCCCGAGAGGATTCGACCTGCAAGGAGGACTTCCTTGGCCATGGGTTCACCAACTAAATCACGCAGGCGCCAACAAGCGCCCGCGGCGGCCAATATCCCTAACTGTGGCTCTGGATTGCCAAACTTACTTGTCGCCGTCGACAATCGGAAGTCGCACGCGTACGCGAGTTCAGCGCCAGCGCCCAGGGCGGGTCCATCGATGGCAGCGATGGTGGGCATTGGTAGCCTCGCCACGCGATCGAGCAATCTGCTGTTGATGCCCTGCAGCGCTTCCTTGGCGCCTCGCTCGCGTAGTTCGCGAATGTCCGATCCGGCGGCGAACACGCCGTTGGCACCACGCAGAATCAAAACCTTTGGATCGTTTTCAAGTTCATCGAAAACGGAATGAAGTTCCGCCACCATCAAGGAATCGATTGCGTTGCGTGCTTCGAGTCGGTCAAGTATCACGACGGTGCGGTCGGGGAGCCGAGTGATCTGAAGTCGCGGCGTCATGTGTTCTCTCCTACGTGTGCACTCGTCATCACGTTCGCGCTTCGCGGCGGTTTCGCACTTCGACAATTTCTGATTTTGGAAACATTAGCCAAGATCTCATTTGTCGACACGTCAACCGACTTCTATTGCGTTGAGAACGTTCTTCGAGGTTGACTGAACGAGCGCCGCGCAGCGCAAGGTTGTTACGAGAAAAGAATGAAAAGAGAATGGCTTGCTGCATGGTTGAGACGTACTGACATCGGTGAGGCGAACTGATAGTTAAAGTGATGCATCTCAACTCGCCTGGAGGGCACTATGGCTTCGAACACGCTGACTCAGATTGATCCATTCGATTTCCTTAACATCGATACTCGTCTCAGTGATGAGGAGAGGGCGATTCGAGATGTCGTTCGAGCGTTCGTTCATGAACGGGTCGAACCGTACGTCGCGGACTGGTTTGAAGAAGGGCGAAGTCCCAGGGAGCTCATGAGGGAACTTGGGACATTAGGCGTGTTGGGAATGCACCTAGATGGTTATGGCTGTGCAGGGGCGGGTGCTACCGCGTACGGCTTGGCGTGTCTAGAACTCGAAGCTGGCGACAGCGGTATTCGAAGTCTCGTTTCGGTTCAAGGATCGCTGGCGATGTTCGCGATTCACCGCTGGGGTTCTGAAGAACAGTGCCAAGAGTGGCTGCCACAAATGGCTGCCGGTGAAGCGATTGGTTGTTTCGGACTAACCGAACCGGACGCAGGGTCTGACCCCGGGAACATGAGAACAAGGGCGCGTAAGGACGGATCGGACTGGGTGTTGAACGGGCAAAAGATGTGGATTACCAACGGAAGCGTGGCCGACGTGGCGATAGTTTGGGCCCAGACAGACGAAGGTATAAGTGGATTCCTCGTCCCTAAAGGCACGCCGGGATTCTCGGCTCAAGACATTACGAAGAAACTTTCTCTTCGCGCGTCGGTGACGTCGGAGTTGATGCTGAACGACGTGCGCCTGCCGAAAAGTGCGCAGTTATCGAAGGCGCACTCACTTCGTGGTCCGCTTTCATGTCTCAATGAAGCGCGATACGGAATCGTGTGGGGCGCCGTTGGTGCGGCCCGTTCTTGTTTCGACGCAGCGTTGCGTTACGCCGGAGAGCGTCAAGTATTTGAGAGACCGATTTCGTCGTATCAAATTCAGCAACAGAAACTGGCGATGATGGCGATAGCCGTTAATCGCTCGTATCTTCTCGCTCTTCATTTGGGTCGATTGAAGGACAAGGATATTCTCTTACCCGAACACGTCAGTATGGGCAAACTCAGCAATGTGAATGATGCCCTCGACGTCGCCCGGTCGGCTCGACAGGTTCTTGGAGCCAACGGAATTTCACTCGAGTATCCCGTGATGCGTCACTTGGTCAACCTTGAATCGGTGGTGACGTATGAGGGCACCGCGGACATTCACGCACTAATGGTGGGCGGTGCGCTCACCGGAGTTCAGGCGTTCCGGTGATCTCAATTCTGACCGCGTCGAAACGCGCGTGCGTCTAACTTTCAGTTACACATAGATTCGCGGCAGTTTTTAGGACACTGGGTCAGGTCCAACACGGCCAAGTAGTTTGGCGCGCGGGAGCCAGGTAACGAGCCTTGGAGGAGGGCGTACGCCGTCATCCCCTGTGATTCGTATCGAACGCGACTCGTTGACAGCGGCGGAGATTTTTCGAATCGGCACGGTAGTTGTGTTAGAGCAAGTGACCTCTGGCGTGGTTCACTGCGTTCAACTTGAGATGATCTCTGCCCTGCAGATCTTCTTCGATGCGATCAGCCGCCTGTCGCAACTGAGGCAAGATTTCCTGTCGAAGTTCCTGGATGGAGATGAGGTGAGAGTTCGCTGAAACGTTCATCGCAGCGATTGCACGACCCGACGCGTCACGAACTGGCACCGCCACCGAACGTAGACCATTCTCCAATTCCTGGTCGATCATCGCGTAGCCCGATTCTCGCACGTCACTCAAGATTGCGCGTAACTCGTTGGGGCGAAAAACGGTTTGCTGCGTTCGCGGTTCGAAGGTGACATCAGCGAGGTACCGTTCAATTTCTTCTTCAGACTGGTCCGCGAGTAGTACTCGACCCATCGACGTACAGTAGGCGGGGAAGCGCGTGCCGACCGATATTGATATCGTCATGATTCGCTTAGTGGGAACACGTACGACGTACACGATGTCGTTTCCGTCGAGTACGCAAATCGATGACGACTCGTGGATCTGAGAGACCAACTCCTCGACGTGTGGTTCTGCAACTTCGGCAAGGCTGAGTCCTGAGAGGTACGCGTACCCGAGTTCCAATACTCGTGGACGCAAGGAAAAAAGTCGACCTTCATTGCGAACGTAACCGAGTTCAACCAGTGTTAAGAGGAAGCGCCGCGCGGCGGCTCGCGTGAGCCCGGCTTCTTTGGCGACCTCGGCCAGTGTGAGTTCTGGGCGCTCCGGGCCGAACGTCAAGATGACGGATAGTCCACGTTCGAGGGACTGGACGAAGTCCGGGCCTCGAACGTGAGTGCCCAAGTCTTTCTCTGGAGCAACGTGGTCTTGCGTCATGATTGGAACGATAGCGGGCCGCTCCCACTGCCTTTCTTTTGGTGCGACGTGAATTTCACTTCATTCGTCATGCTTCCGTGGTGAAACGCTAAATGCTCGGTGAATGAGGGAGTTCCCAAGACGGCGGCGTCGTCGAATCGACACGCGCGGTGAAGGCGTCCCCTAGTACGTGAACATCGTGGTTGATTAGGCCTCAAGCACCACCGCGATTCCCTGACCGACGCCGATGCACATGGTGGCGAGACCGAACCCACCACCGCGGCGACGTAGTTGCCACGCGAGGCTCGCGAGAATTCGAGCGCCGGAACTTCCTAGGGGATGACCTAGGGCAATCGCGCCACCTTGGGGATTCACGATCTCAGGGTTGAGATCTGACCACTCGGCGAGGCACGCAAGGGACTGTGCCGCGAATGCCTCGTTGAGCTCGACGGCGACAAGGTCGGACCAGCCGATGCCAGCACGCTTTAGAGCAGTGCGCGATGCTTCGACGGGTCCGATGCCGAACAGTTGAGGCTCCACAGCACTCACCGCGCGAGAGACGACGCGTGCGAGGGGGACCATGCCAAGTCGATTGACTTCAAACTCGTTCGCGAGTAGCAGTGCCGACGCGCCGTCGTTCAGTGGAGAAGAGTTGCCGGCAGTGACGGTCCCGTCTGATCTGAAAATGGGGGAGAGTGACGCGAGACTCTCCAGCGTCGAATTCGTCCGTATCGATTCGTCTCGTTCGAGGGTCGTGCCGGTGACTGGCACGACTTCGTCGGCGTACTTACCAGCGGACCATGCGGCGTCGGCCTTGAAATGGCTTGCTAGAGCAAACGAGTCTTGGTCCTCACGACTGATGCCGTAACGAGCCGCGAGTATTTCAGCCCCCTCACCAAGGCTCACCGTCCACTCGGCGGGCATTGCGGGATTTACCATTCGCCACCCGATCGTTGAGGAGTGGAGGAGCGCGTCGGCTCGGGGAAGGCGTTGCTCCGGCTTAGGTAATACCCAGGGCGCCCGACTCATTGATTCGACACCGCCCGCCAGACCGATGCTGGCGTCACCGACTTCGATCGCCCGACTTGCCTGGATGACGGCCTCCATACCAGAGCCGCACAGTCGATTGACCGTTGCGCCGGGGATGCTGGTCGGCAATCCGGCGAGCAGCGCGGCCATGCGGGCGACGTTTCGATTGTCCTCGCCGGCGCCATTGGCTGCGCCGAACCAGACGTCGTCAATTCGAGTCGGGTCGAGATTGGTTGCGCGTTTGACGAGCGTGGCGACGACGCCAGCCGCCAGGTCGTCCGGTCGTACGCCTGAAAGCGCACCGCCGTATCGGCCTATTGGGGTACGAACACCGTCAACGATGTACACCTGATTCAACTGTCTACTCCTTTGGTTTTGTCGAGGATTCACAGAAGTTCCAACTCCTTGTGAGTGTGAGTGATCGTCTCTTTGACCACCAGAGAAGATTGCAGCGACCGATCTGTCGCCGGGTTTTCTCGGGACTCACGTCGAAGCGAAGGGGGGCGCAAACTCTTGAGCGTCACACAATTGCTGCCACCAACCACAAGCGATATGGATTTATCGAATCCAATAATGTCAGTCACGATGTGGCTACCGATTTATTTTCGCGGCAGACATTTGGGTCGTATTGTTTTCGAACTGACGTCGAGTTGACCAACTTTTTCTCCCAACTGGTCATTCTCGTCGGCCTCTAATCCTTCTAAAAGTTCGCATAACGCATGAATGTTCTAGGAGAGAACAATAGGGGAAATGCTAAATCTCAAAAAATTCTCTGTGTCTGGACGAAAAATTTCTTTAGATTACAAGGCTTTGCAACGAAACAACCGCATACGGGCTGCTTGACACTCTCCACACTCATGTGTACTGTGTGCGCTGGGAGAACGACTGTGCGTTAGCAGGTCGTTCATAATGAATGACGAAGGGGATGGTCGTACATGAATTTCATTAAGTTAAGCAGGAGGGCCCGCGGCATAAAAGTCGCAGCCGTCGGTCTCGCAGCAGTCAGCCTCACTACCGCCGGCATCGTTTCTGTCGGCGCCGCTAGTGCGAGCGCGACAGCTGCGCCAGTGACGCTGCGAATTATCAACTGGGTCAACCCTCCTGCAAATGCGGTACTCACGAAGATCAACGCGGAGTTCCACAAGAAATATCCGAACATCACCGTCCAGTATCAAACTGCCGCGGGATCGCCCGTGGGAGCATACGGAACGCTTCTTCAGACTGCCGTCGACTCGAATACAGCCGACATCGTCACGATGAACTTCCCGATCCAGCCGCTTCCAAGTAATCCGACACAGGCGAATGAGAACAACTACCAGTACTGGACTACGAGCGGCGTCTTCTCGTCGCTGACTGGCCAGCCCTGGCTCAAGAATCTGACCTCATCGGCACTGGCGACAGAGACGTACAACGGCAATGTCTACGGCGTTCTTTCTGGTGAATACCAGTGGGTCGTTTTCTACAACAAAGCTGACTTCGCCAAATACCACCTATCGCCGCCTAAGACGTACGCGCAATTTGTCACGATCCTTAAAACGCTCAAGAAGAACAAAGTCACACCGATCTGGTTGGGACTAGGCGGAGGCGCGCCCGGATACGCTCAAGAGTTTCTCACTGAGCCGTTGATGCAAGACCTCTGGGCTCCTCACGTGGCCAACGGAAACCTCACTGCCGCTCTCGACAGCAATACGGTGAAGTGGACGAGTCCATACTTCCTAACAGCGATGTCGGAAGAAAAGACAATCGCGAAGTATCTTGAGCCGAATTACACAGGCGAGCCTTGGGAAGGTATGCCTGGTGCGTTTGCGTCGAACAAGGCGGCCATGCTCCTTGACGGCTCGTGGGACCTGCCCAGCATTCAAAAGGCAAACCCCAAGATTCAGGTCGGCAGTTTCCCATTCCCGGGTAGCAATGTCGCGAGTCAGAACAAGCCTCTCGTCGCGGACGACCTTACGTTCGCAATCTTGAAGGGTTCACCAAACCAGGCCGCGGCTGAAGAGTGGATGTCCTTCTTCACGAGCAAGTCGATCTATGCCCAGTACGTCAACGCGACGGGTATCTCGCCCAGTGAATCGGGCGGCACCTATAGCAACTTCACGTCAAAGGCGCTCGGACCGATCTTCGGAGTGGGAGCCAACACGGCTGAGATATTCCCACCACTTGCCGCCACAAACGGATTCTGGGACACCGACACCAACTTCCCCACGTTGCAGCTCGCCATTATGGACGGCTCGAAAACGCCGGCTGAAGTGGCGGCGGACTACCAGGCCGACTGGCCAAAAAGTTGAAAGACCAGTCTGACAAATTCCCTGGAGGGGAGTTAGGTCGCCAATAGAACCCTCACCCGTTTCATCCCTGGTCTCTTCGGAGACCAGGGATGAAACGGAGACGGCACCTGCTACCAACAGGCGTCGTCGCTTATCCAAAACAAACAAGTCAGGTCGAGTTAAGACTCTTTCTGCTGGCTCGCGGCTAACGATGTGGCTAGGTCTTTTCATTGGACTGGCCGTCTACGCACTTTTTGGCATCGCACCAGCAGTAGGTAACGCACTCATCTCAGTATCGAACTATTCGGGACTGATTGGCTCGCATACGTCATTTATTGGCTTCCACAACTATTTGGCGCTGTTCACAACCCAACGTCCGGGTTTCATCTCCAGTCTTACCGAGACACTCTTTTTCGTCGTCGGCGTGACGGTTGTCCAAAATGCTTTGGGCATGCTGATGGCGCACCGCCTGCAAGGCGACACGAGGGGGGCGAGTCTTCTGCGGATCCTCGTGTTCCTGCCGATTGTGCTCGGCGTGACGGTTGTCGGACTCATTTGGTTGTTTCTCTTCGATCCTTCGACCGGGCCCGCGGCGGACGCACTACGAAGCCTTGGCGTCCAGTCGGCATTTTTTGGATCGAATTCGTGGGCAATGCCTCTCGTGATCATCGTTCAGGTGTGGCAGAACCTGGGCTTTACGATGGTCGTCTTCATTGGTGGACTGCGCGCTATTCCAAGGGACGTCTACGAGGCCGCGAGTCTCGATGGCATCTCTCGCTTCAGGCGATTTACGAGAATCACGTGGCCACTCATGGCTCCGTCGGTCACCGTCAACGTCCTCTTCGCCGTCATCGGCTCCTTGACGACCTATAACCTCATCTACGTTTTAACCACCGGTCTCTACAACACCAACACCCTCGGAATGTTTTCGTTCAACAGTGCGTTTGGATCCTCTGCTGATCTCGGCCTGGGGGCTGCAGTAACGACGGTACTTTTGATACTTACTATTCTCGTGGCGCTTCCTGTGGCGTCACTGCTGCGTGCGCGCGAGCGGCGGATACTCCAGTGACGCTGCACGACGACAACGGCCTCTTTAGAAATGCTCGACGTGTGTATCGAGCCTCGGGCGCCGCGCTTATTTTTGTGCTGTTCTTCATCCCGATCGCCTACGCGGTGATGATCTCGCTGGAGAGCGGCACTCACTTCCTGAATCATCCGTTGGTACCTCAGGCAGTTCCGACGTTCCAAAATTTCAGTGCCGCGTGGTCGCAGGGCGATCTTGGTCCAGAGTTGTTGAACACCATCCTCTATTCGTTCGTCGCGGCAGGTATATCGACTGCCCTCAGTGTTCTTCTGGCGTTCCCCATTTCTCGCGCACTGATTAAGGGTTCCTCCGCGCTGTACCGCTCGTTCGTGATAGGGATCTGTCTACCCCTGCCAATAATTCCTCTGTTCGTCGAGTCGCGAATGTTGCACCTGTTTGACAATCGCTTGGGCTACATAATCCTTCACGTTGAGGTGGGTATACCTCTGGGCGTACTGCTCCTTGGCGCGTTCATCGGTTCCATTCCAAAGGAACTTGACGAGGCCGCGTGGCTTGACGGTGCGGGCTATCTCAAATACTTGGCGAAGATCATCGTGCCGCTGGCCTGGCCCAGCATCATCATCATCTTTCTGTATTCGATGCTCGGCGTCTGGAACGACATCATCGGCCCCATTGTCTTTTTGGCCACACCGAGTCTCTTTCCCGTGACGAGGGGCGTCTACAACTTCTACGGGACGAACCAGAGTGAGGCGCCGTTGCTCGCGGCTGCCGTCGTCATCGTGAGTCTGCCCGTCGTTGCACTTTTCGTGATGTCCCAGCGCCAACTTTTACGCTCGGCGATGGGATCAGGAGTTCGAGCACGACCCAATGAGCTGTAGGTGGGCTGTGCTGCACAGTACGTCAGCCCGTCGATGTGTGTTTCTAAAACAACAATCCAAACGCAATGAAAGGTGAAGTAAATGGAATCAATCGATGGAACCAATGAGGCAAGCGACATCAAAGGCGACGAAGTGGATTCGGTCGCGCTGAGCGTCCTTCGCGTTGCCGGCGACTCGGTGCTCAGGCCCGCCCAAGAGGCAGTTGAGAACGAGGGACCAGCGATCGCGTCTATTTCGAGCCGAGTGGCCGACGCGATCGTCAACGGAAAGAAAGTCTTCACGTTTGGAGCGGGACACGCACAATTCTTCGCGTTAGAGCTCTTTTCGCGCGCGGGCGGACTGCCGTACTTTCTCGCGATGAACCTCGAAGACATCAGGTCCGACAAGCGCGACGCGTCAACGCAAATGCGCGACTCATTACCCGAGCGCGAGCCGGCAAACGCCGCGCTTTTGCTGGCTCATTTTGGCGTAGAGACCGGGGACGTGGTGCTTATCGCTTCTAACTCTGGCCGTAACGGCGCCATCGTAGAGATGGCACTCGAATGCGTTCAGCGCGGGATTTACGCGGCGGGTTTCACGTCAGTGGCGCACTCGACGGCGTACCCCTCACGACACCCATCGGGGAAAAAGCTCATGGATATTGTCGACGTGGTGGTCGACAATCACTGTCCGGCGGGCGACGCCACGGTGGAGATACCAGGCGTTGGTACGGCGTGCGCTTCCTCGACGGCGTCGTACGCTGTTCTTGCCCAGATGCTGAACAGAGGCGTCATTGAAGCTCTGGTCAATCGCGGTTTCCCCGTAACGGCGACTGTCAGCGGAAACGTTCGTTGAACATGGAGCACACGCTCCCCGCTGACCTCGACTATGTCGACGTCGTCGTCGACATTGGCGGAACGAAGGTTCTCGTCGTGTTGGTGCGCGCGCAGAGCATCGTCGGTGAAACGAGCTTCTCGACGACTGCGTTCGAGCAGCCCGACGACCTCGTCGCGCACGCCACGTCGTCGGCGATGCAGTTAGCCAAGGCGCACTCGGTCAGGCTGCGCTGTGGAATTGCCGCGGTGCCGGGAACCATTGACCGCTCGGCAGGCACCGTCGTGCGTGCGGCGAACCTAGGTTTTCGTGACTACCCACTGGCGGCTCGACTAAGCGCGAATCTTGGCGGCATTCCCGTCGAGATCGACGACGACGCGAACTGCGGCGTTATCGGTGAAGCTCATCGGGGCGCCGCGCAGGGAAGCCTCGACGTGCTCTACGTCACTATCTCCACCGGTATCGGCATGGGAGCGTTGGTCGGCGGCGTGCCCGTTTTGGGGAGTCACGGATCTTCAGGCGAGTTGGGCCACGTCGGGGTGGTACCGGGCGGGCGCGTGTGCGGTTGTGGACGACGTGGATGTCTTGAGGCGTACGCCTCAGGTTCCGCCATCGCCATGATGGGAGCAGAACTACTCGCGGAAGGTGATCACCCGTTACTCCGCTCACTCGTTGGGGAGTCCTCGGCGGTTACGGCCAAGGACGTCGTTGAGGCCGCGGAACAGGGTGACGTGGGAAGCACTCAAATCATTGAGCAAGCCTTTGACCATCTCGTCAGGGCATCTCATATGTTGCAGGTCCTTTTTGACCCGGAAGTACTTGTGTTTGGAGGGGGGCTCATGACCAGTTCCTTCTTCGCTGAGGGACTGATATCCGCCATACACAAAGCCGAGAGTCACATCGTTGCGAGGTGCGCGCACGCGCCTGAGCGAAGCGTGATCCACGGAGGTATGAAATTAGCCGAGGAGTTGTCAGCTCGACTACAAAACGATAGGCAGGTTCTATGAGTTCGTCGACTCACTTGATTCGCAACGCAACGGTTATCGCTGGTGACAGTGTCGTACCTGGCGGATGGCTGTTAATAGAAAACGGTAAAATTACCGATCTTGGTGTCAAGGGTGCCGAGCCGAGCGGTGTTCAACAGACCGTGGACCTTTTGGGGAACTACTTGTTGCCGGGATTTGTTGACGTCCACGTCCACGGTGGAGGTGGACAGAGCTTTGGCGCCGATCCCGAGGCCAACGCCGCAGTGAGTAGATTCCACGCTGCGGGAGGAACGACGTCGCTTCTCGCCGGTATTACGACCGCACCCAAGCCCGTCATGATCGATGGCGCCACGGTACTCGGGAGCGCCGTTGACGTAGAAGGGGGCGCGCGAATTCTCGGGCTGCATTTGGAGGGCCCGTTTATCTCGCTGACGCGCAAGGGCGCTCATAATCCTTCACAAATACGTCCACCGGACGCGCAAGAGTTGTCGAGCCTCAATAGTGCCGCGCAGGGGAAGGTTCGACTAGTAACTGCCGCGCCAGAGATTCATGGCTTTGACGATCTACTTCGAGAGGCAACACTCGAAACGGTCCTCATTGGCGCTGGTCACACCGACGCGACGGGCGAACAACTCTTGAGTGCGATTGACGCGGGCGTCAAATCGCTCACTCACACATTTAATGGCATGCGGCCAGTGAGTCATCGCTCGCCGGCCGTGTTGCAAGCAATCGTCGACAGTGATGTTATGTGTGAGATTATTTGTGACGGTTTGCACGTGCACCCCACGTTCGTGCGCATGTTGCGCCAGCTCGTTGGGCCCGAACGAGTCGTCTTGATCACGGACGCCGTCGCGTGGGCCGGCCTTGGCGACGGGGAGTACTCGTCTGGCGAGAGGCGCGTCGAAGTCGTTGGTGGGCGCGTCGTGCTGGTCGGAACGGAGACGTTAGCGGGCAGCACACTGACGATGGCGGAGGCCTTTCGACTGTACGTCCAATTTACCGGGGCGAGCATCTGCGAGGCGTCGAAGGCTGCGTCGACCAATCCCGCTCGGTTGCTCGGAGAAGATAGCCGCATCGGAACGATACGTGTCGGGCTCGACGCCGATCTCGTGGTGCTCGATAAGGATCTTGCCTGCGTTGGCGTGATGGGGCGAGGGGAATGGTTCCCGGCATTCGACGTCGACAAACTCGTGCCCGCGCACAGCGACATTGGTGACGTGGCGCAGTGTCCCTGCAATGGAGAGACCACTCTATGACGGAGTTCCTAACCAACAAACTGCCGACGTGTCGGTACGTACATAGTTAATGAAAGAGAATTCAATGGAAAAAATTAGCGTCGGAACGGCCGTTGGGGACCTTACGCCAGAACTCGGCGTTGCCATGGGGGGCTACGGCGCTCGCGTGGGAACCGCGAATGGTGTCGCCGCGCCACTGTGTTGTCGGACGGTTGTTTTTGACGACGGCGTCGCACCCGTGGCACTGGTTGTCTGCGATTTACTCTTCGTGACGCTCGATATCTCGAGGCGTGTGCGCGAGGGCGTTGCCGCGACGCTGGGTTGGGATCCGAGTCGCACCATGGTCGTAGGAACACATACGCACTCTGGTCCGGCGGCACTTACCGACAGCCTCAACGAGGCCTACGTCATTGACGTCGCTCGTCGCATTGTCGACTCGATCGTCGAGGCGTACACGAATCGAAAGCCCGCTCGCCTCACGGTCACGTCCGCGTCCGTGGCGTCCATTAGCCAGAATCGCAGAGACCCCGATGGCCCGATTGATGAGACCGCTCGAGTGTTGTTTGCCCAAGACGAGGAGACGGGCGAGGTCATCTCCAGCGTCGTGAATTACTCGTGCCACGCGACGATTCTTGAGGCCGACAATCTCGCAATATCACCAGACTTTCCCGGTGCCATGGTCGAAGCAGTGCAGCAAGCAGTCGGTGGGCGTGCGATATATCTCCAGGGATGCGCAGGGAGCATCAACCCGGTCTGGACAACCCACACGGTCTCAGAGGTGCGTCGCATAGGCAACATCCTTGGATCGGCGGTCGTTCGTGCGATTGAAGAAGCGAAGCCGGCAGGACGCGGGCAATGGAGTGTCAACCTGAGTCGAGGCGAAGACGTCGTCAAGGAAGTGCACGGTGGCGACGTGATCAGCGCTGACCCACTCGGCGCAGCCCAAGTTGCGGCGATACTTCAGTTGAAAGAACGCAGTGCGCTGAGCGAGACGCAAAAAGAACTTGACGACGTCAATCTTGCGATAGCTGAAGGACGCTCGGATGACAAGGGTCGAACAAAGTACGAACTAACTGCCCGTCGTGCTGCTCTGCAAATGGAGTCAGTGTATGTTCGTCGTGCGTACTCCTACGACACGCGACTCAGCGTTAGCGAAGTGACGTTAAGCGGCGACGAGTCCGTAGAAGTCCAAGCCCTGCGACTTGGCAATGACGTCGTGATCGTTGGCCTCCCCGGGGAGCCATTCTTGGGAATGGCCGATGCCATTCGCGAACAGTGTGGGGTTCGTCACGTTCTTGTGGCAGGGTACGCCAACGAGGCAATCGGTTACGTGCCAATTGAGTCGGAGTTTCCATTCGATGGCTACGAAGTGGGCTGTGCGCGATTTAGTCCCGAAGCTGCCGACCAGTTAGTTGCGGCGGCTGTTCTGGCGGTCAGCGCGAGCGACACAGAGTGTGGCGGGCGTCTCGGAGCATGAAAGTAGTTATCGTCGAAGACGAGCGTCAAGGCGTTGAGATGATCGTGAGCGATCTCATCGCCGTGGTGAAGAATAAGGCAACGACGACCGTCGGGTTAGCGACGGGCGGATCGATGGAGACCATTTACGAAGAGTTGGTCTCTCACGGGCGAGAAAGTGCGGTCAACTTTGACGAGGTTCGGTGGTTCCTTCTCGATGAATACCTTGGACTCAACGCCGACGATCCTGCTCGCTATCGCGCGGTGATTCGCAAGCAACTTGTTGATCCCCTTGGCCTTGACCCAGCGCATCTCTATGGCCCCGAGCCAGACCTGGCGTCGGGAGAGGACGCGGGTCCGAAATATGAAACCGCTATCCGCGCCGCGGGTGGTATTGATCTGCAGTTCCTCGGCATCGGGAGGGACGGTCACATTGGCTTTAACGAACCCGGGTCATCGCTCGCGTCGAGGACGCGGGTAAAGAAACTGCGACCAGAGACCCGCGAAGATAACGCTCGCTACTTTGGTGGCCACTTATCGGCGGTACCAACAATGGCCATTACGCAAGGGATCGGGACGATTTGTGACGCGCGCCGTCTTGTCCTCGTCGCGTGGGGAGAGGCTAAAGCCGAAGCCATCGCGAAGTGTGTGGAGGGTCCCGTTACAGCCATGGCTCCTGCGTCGGCGTTGCAACTTCATCCACACGTCACGGTCGTTATCGACCAGGGGGCCGCGCAACAGTTACAACTAAAGGATTACTAATGCCTCACGTACGGTGTCGTGTGACCGAGCAAATGCTAGTGAAGTATCTGGGCTTGAACCAGCGGTGTACCAGTTCGATGTCATGGACTCAAATGACGAAGGAAGAGGGATAGGCAATGTCAACAGTTACGCTCGACAAACTGGGTAAGCGTTATGCGAATGGAGTTGACGCGGTCAGGGGGCTAGACCTCGACGTGGCCGACGGCGAGTTCTTGGTACTAGTCGGGCCTTCGGGGTGTGGAAAGACGACCGCTCTTCGCATGGTTGCGGGCCTTGAGGACATAACCTCGGGCGAACTGCGCATCGGTGGGAAGTTAGCGAACGCTCTCCCGCCTAAGGAACGCGACATCGCGATGGTGTTTCAGCACTACGCCCTCTATCCACACCTGACGGTTCGTGACAATATGGGATTCGCGCTGCGCCTGCGCAAAGAGTCAAAGGCGTCGGTGAAAAAGAAAGTCGAAGAAGCCGCGGAGATCCTTGGTTTGACCGACTATCTCGATCGTAAGCCCGGACACCTCTCGGGTGGTCAACGACAAAGAGTGGCGATGGGGCGCGCGATCGTTCGCGATCCAGCCGTGTTCTTGATGGACGAGCCGTTGTCAAACCTCGACGCAAAGCTTCGCGTTCAAATGCGTGCCGAAGTCTGCAAACTTCAGCGCCGCCTCGGTGTCGCCACGTTGTACGTGACGCACGATCAAACCGAAGCAATGACGATGGGCGACCGGGTGGCGGTGCTCTTAGGAGGCGAACTGCAACAGTGTGCCCCTCCACAGGAGCTTTACAATCGCCCTGACAATCTGTTCGTTGCAGCTTTTATCGGATCCCCGTCCATGAACGTATTCATGGGGGCATTGAGCGGTGACGGAACGAAGGTTTCGCTGGGTTCGCAGCAACTTGCAGTCCCGTCGAGTGTGTACACGGAGAGGCCTGCGCTACGAAAGTATTTAGGCAAAAAGGTCGCCGTCGGTATTCGGCCCGAAGATCTGCTCGTCGGCACTCAAGGAGAGGCGACCGAAGGAAGATTCATCGGTGACGTTGAACTGGTGGAGTCACTCGGCTCGGAATTACTTGTGTATTTTCGAGTCGACGTCGAAGAAATGAGTGTGGTGCTTCCAGCTGTGGATGAGCCGGCCGAGGAGAAGCTGGAACTCGGCGCTACAGGTAAGGCCACCGGTTCGGGTACGTCCACTGGTGTGGCGCGGGTTTCTCCGTCCACGCCCGTGAGCGTTGGGCAACGAATCGAGATGTCTCCTGACGTGACGCGGGTCCAGTGGTTTGACCTCGCGACGACGAAGGCTATTCGCGGTGAATAAGGAAGACGCGCGGGCTGTTCGATCGCACGGGGAAAGGTCGGGTTTCTGCGACCACCGCCAAGAAACGAGCGCGACGCGATGAGCGTTGAGATAGTAGATCGCCCGCCTAGAGCACTGCTTCCCTGTCCCGCGCGCCCCGTGGATAAAAGGTGCAATTCTCTTGAGGAAGCGGTCGCCGGTATCGCCGATGGCTCGACCATCCTCATTAGTGGTTTCGGTGAGTGCGGCACACCAAACGCGCTCATTACCGCGTTGATCGAGCAGGGCGCTAAGGAGCTCACGATCATTACCAATAACGCGGGCAGCGGTGAAGAAGGTGTCGCGGCGCTGCTGCGAGCGGGTCGAGTGAGGCGCGTGATTTGTTCGTATCCGCGATCGCGCGATTCGGTGTGGTTTGAACGACGCTACGCCGAGGGCACGATTGAACTAGAGCTGGTACCTCAAGGTACGCTCACCGAGCGCATTCGCGCAGCCGGCGCCGGTATTCCTGCTTTCTATACCCCGACTGGCGTCGGTACGTTGCTGGGCGACGAAAAGGAAAGCCGAATCATCGATGGCAGGACGTACGTCCTTGAGTACGCACTAGGTGCGGACGTCGCGTTACTGCGAGCCGAAAAGGCTGACGCACGGGGTAATTTGACGTACCACGCGGCAGCTCGAAACTTCGCGCCCACCATGGCCGCCGCCGCGGTGCTCTCGATTGTCGAAGTGGCGCAGATTATTGGCGTGGAGGGATCGCTCGATCCGGAAGAGGTTGTGACGCCCGGCATCTACGTCGACAGAATTGTGCAAGCAGTGGACGAGGCAGCATTCGCATGACGTTGCAAGATGAGAAACGCATTCGCCTTTATGGTGACGTGCGGCCGTGGACTGCTCAAGAAATGGCGTCCAATATTGCGAGCGATCTTCCGAACGGGATCTACGTCAATTTGGGAATCGGGCGACCAACGCGGGTCGCCGCCGAGTTAGATCCGGCAAAGGGCATCCTCTTTCATAGTGAAAACGGCATCCTCGGATTGGGGCCTCCCCCAGAAGACGGGTTTTTTGATCCAGATCTCATTGACGCTGGTAAGAATTTGGCGACGGTCGTGCCGGGGGGAAGTTTCTTCAGCCATGCCGAAGCATTCGCAATGATTCGCGGCGGTCACATCGACGTGTCGATAATGGGTGCGTTCCAAGTATCTCAAGATGGTGACCTCGCTAATTGGGCCGTGCCCGAGCAAAAGTTGCCCGCTGTTGGTGGCGCGATGGACCTCGCCGTCGGAGCCCGCTTGATTGTCGCGATGATGACCCACACGACGTCGGCCGGTGAACCCAAGTTGGTACAAGAGTGCAGTTATCCAGTGACGGCATCAGCTGTCGTGAGTCGCGTCTACACGGATTTGATCGTCGCCAACGTCGTCGACCACGGGTTCGAGGTAATCGACGCGGCTCCGGGCGTCGACGCGCAGTTAGTAGATCGCGTCACCGACGCGAAGATCACGTGGTGTATTAACTAGCGCGTGGTGCGAGGGGCTGGAAACGTCGCGACGCTTCTCTGAGGCGCGGATGACGGCACATGACGCGTGTCATTGATTGAGTATTTCTTCCGTTATTCGCCCGGGGCCGACGTTTGTAGCGACAGATATCTGTCACTCACTTCGCGATGGGCAGCGTCACTTTATGACTATTGGATTGACCGGTGACCCGCTACCTAGTGCCACTTTGAGCGGCGCTGCGACGTACAAGAAGTCGTACTGGCCGTCGTTCGCGCAGTCCGACGCCAACGCCTCGAGGTCGGTGATTTCGGTAAAGGCCACACCGAGGTTGCGCATAAGTGCGTTATGCAAGACAAGGGTCACGCCGCTCACCGGATCGGTCGTCACCTCACTCGCCAGCGTATCGGTGACGAGATTTGGTATCTCCATGGAGCGAAACCACTCGACGAGTTCCGGACTGTAGGTCAAGCCCGGCTCACAGAAGTCATCGAAAAACGTGTCACGTTGTTCGAAGAAGAGTTGTAGGAAGTTGGTTCGAATGATGAGAATGTCGTGCTTCAAGATCGACGTTCCTTGTGCTGCGGCGCACGCTAACAAGTCCTCATGGGTAATGATCTCGCCTGGTTGGAGGTACTCCTTTCCTCGGAAGCGAGCGATGTCGAGAAGTACACCGCGCCCGACCACGCCGCGTTGTGCGATGGGCTCAACGCTTGCTTTGTGGAGTCCGCCGATCGTGGTGTTGGCGTCGTAGCCATTCCACAACTTGGCGTCGTACCAAACGTGACCGAGGGCGTCGTACTGCGTGGACCCTTGCAAGAAAGCAGTGAGTTTATCGTCGGCGAAGTGGTGTCCCCCGGGTGTGACGGGGCCCTTCCCGCCCTCAACCCAGTCGCTTTCGTCAAGGATTTGGGTGCGCTCGGCCTGCGCTCGTCCAGGCCACACCGGGTCGCCCCTGGAGTCGCCGATCAGCCTTTGAAGCGTAAAAGTTTTGCCCGACGTGACGAGGCGCACGGCCGCGAGCACCTGTTCGGGACCTAGGTAGTTGAGTGCGCCGACCTCGTCGTCGTCGCCCCATTTCCCCCAGTTCGTTGGTGAGTTCTTCAGTAATTCGCCTAATGGGGGGGCGGATGAGGGTGTGCGTGACACGCGGATTCCTTAAGTCTGAGCACCTTTTGGCGCTGGCGAGATGAAACTTTCTTGGGGGTTGTTCATAAAAGGTAGACGTGGTGGGCAGCTGACGTGGCTACTCAAAACAATGTTAATTCGTACATGGCTAACGCTCAGGGTATGTCCACTGAGGAGCCACACGTTGTTAGTGGCGCCTCTAGTGCGGGTCGTTTTTGGAGATTTGCGCTTCGGCGTCGGCGAGTATCCGTGTGATCGCCTCGCCGAAATGCACGTCGCACGGGTGTCGTGTCGTACTGGCGGCGACGTTCGACATAAGGTCGTGCAGCGCGGTGGTGAAAGCGTCGACGGGATTGGACGTGGTCCCCGGCACGCTCTCGATGCCACTCTCTCCCCACAGGGTCATTTCGACATCGATTGCCTCGCTCGGCGCCTCGAGCGTGAGCGTCGCGGTGCTCGTCGCGCCTGACTCGTGACGCAGGATGAGGTGCGCTAGATTACCCGCGCCTCCTTCGGCCTTGACGGCGACGATTGGGCCAAGCCCACCCGCAAGAATTGACAGCGCGTGAGGACCGAGGTCCCACAGTGCGCCCTTCTCGCGTCGCCAGGGAGAATCGTAGGGGCTACCTTCGTCGAAGACGGAGGTGAGGAAACGGGCCCAACCACCGTGCCACTTCTTTTCGCCTATTCGTTCCATCCACTCTCGGCTTGGTTGCGCAAAGAGAAACGTGAAAAAGACAACTGAGGCGACGCCGGAACGCTCGACGGCGGCGACGAGTTCGGCGGCGTCAGCGATGTTTGTCGTGATGGGCTTGTCGAGCATGAGGTGTTTGCCCGCGTTCGCGGCGTCGATGGCCATGCGACCCTGTACGTCGGGAGCCACAGCAAAAGCGACCGCGTCGACGTCATTCAACAGTGCGGCGTAGTCGTTGTAGGGTGCGCAGCCAAGTTCACTGGCGAGAGACGTCGTTTTGTCGGGATGTCGACCCCATACGCCGACAAGTTCCACGCCGGGGTCCCTAACGAGGGCCGCTCCGTGGGTGACACGAGCCCAATACCCAGTTCCTACGAGGCCGAATTTCATACGGCACCTTTCCTGCGACTGATAACGATGCGATCTTTAAACGCTAGCTTCAGAGTCTTGTCTGCCATTTTTCCATCGTCGATTGGAGTTTGGATTGTCCGAAAAGAATCTGGAAAATGCCCTCTGAAGTTTTCCGAGTTCGCTCAAAGTCCGAGGCCTTGGCGAGAGTAATGGCTCGAGGGCGACGGCGAAATTCATTCATTGAATGTTCGAGTGCAAGGCGCGAGGAGCGACGCGTCGAGCCTTGGGCTTGGATGAGGTCCCATCGGCTGGCACAATGAAGTTCTAGGGAGCACTCGTTTTCGACCGGGTCTCGATCCCGGCACCTTGGGATTAAAAGAGGGGTCCGACCAGTATTTACGGTCTCGTGATGTCGAAAAAGTCCCAAATAAAAGGAAAACTCGTTTGTTGACGTCTGCTTCGTTTAGCGGTATTCGGTTAGTCCGTGGGATAAAGCGTGGGATTTTTGAGGAGCGACGCCGCGCCCTTTCGCTACTCAACATCACCGGCATCGCTAGTCGAACCGAGGCAAACGTTACCGCACGTCGACCCTATTTAGACTATCAAGTGACGAAGACAAATGAGGAAGCAATTCCTTCGATCGGCGGTGCGAACACCATTTTCGAAAGTGAACTACTGAATGAAAGTCGCCCAGTTGTCCCGGAAGTCGTTTTGGCCCCGATGCTGCTTTTAACTGTGGTCGATGCAGCAAAGCTTCTCGCCATTAGCCGGACGAAATTTTATGAACTGCTTAACGCACGCGCCATTGACTCCGTTTACATTGGCCGATCACGGCGAATCCGCTTGATCGATCTTGAGGCCTTCGTGAATGGCCTAGAAACTGAGTCATAGCGTGCGCGCTCTCCATCGTTTTGAATCGAAAAGCGCTGTACTCTGCGACGTGCCATGCTCAGTGACGTGAAAATCGAAGACATCGGCGATGAACAAGCGCGGATGGACGTCGTTCTCCAGCTGTATAGGTCAAATAGCCAAACACTTGGGTTTATGCCAAAGGGTGCCTTTGAAGAGCGGGCCCGTGGCGGAACTCTGTTGGTCGCCGTCGATGGCGAGGTAATCGTCGGGTACCTCTTATACGACGTCAGGCTTCGACGAATTGTTATTGCGCATCTATGCATAGATTCTGCGCGTCGAGGCGCGGGAATTGCTCCGATGATGGTTGCCGAATTAAGAGCGCGGCATCCTGAGCAAGACGGAATTTTAGTTAACTGCAGAAACGACTACGACGCACACCGGCTCTGGCCACGGCTTGACTTTGAGTCGGTGAATGAACGTCCGGGACGTGGCCGCGAGGGAATGCTTCTTACGAGGTGGTGGCTTGACTTCGGCCATCCATCGCTCTTTACGCTGTTCGCAGAGCAAGAGCACCGACTTCGCATTTCAGTCGATACTGACGTTTTCATCGACCTCGTCGAGGATCGACCGGAGTCTGCTTCGAGTCGTGCTCTCGTCTCCGACTGGGTTGTTGACGTAGCGCGCGTAGTTGTGACCAAGACTGTCAATCAGGAACTTTCCCACCATGATGATGCAGCCGTTCGGAAACGTCGCCGAGGACAACTAACTCGGTTTGCACGTGCGGATACGGCATCCGACCAATGGAAAGAAGCCGAGTTGCAACTTTATGAATTTCTCGGAGGACCGGAGCTTTCCGACCACGATCAACTGGACCTGCAGCATGTCGCTCGAGCCGCTGCCGCTCACGTCGGTCTATTCGCCTCGAGGGACAGTGACCTAATTCGACGTTTCAGAACTCCTGCATGGGAACTGTTCCAGTTGAAGATAGGAACACCAGCGGATCTCCTAGCAAATCTTTGGCTCCAGACCGCCGGTCCTTACACTCCGTCGTCGATTGAGAACACATCATTCAAATTCTTTGTCCCGAGTCCCGACGAAGACGACGAGCTCTATGAAGTATTTTCGAACCGCGCGGCGGGCGAAAGAAAGAGAGAATTCTCTCAATATCTTCGTCAATGTCGGAGTAATCCACTGCACTGGGAACTGCTTGTACTTAGATCCGCTGGTGGTAAAGCTGTTGCCCTGATTGCTCGTTCGTGCAATGTGAGTCGGGTCAATGTCTCACTTCTTCGGGTTGCAGGTCCCAGTGCTGGAACGATCGCTCGGCAAGTAGCACATGTTCTTCGCGTCTATGCCCTCGAAAAAGGCAACGCAACGATGGTGATCACAGATCAAAACTTGTCGCCTCAACTCCCAGAAGGCTTGATTTCAGAAGGCTTCGTTGAAGCGGGGAATGAGTGGTGGTCAGTCGCGCTCGACGAGCATGCATCCGTCGTCGATGTTGCGAATGCGATGTCTCAGCTCGGTGCATTGCCAGATGAGCTCGGCGTCGATGGTCTTATACCGAAGCTCAGTCTCGAACAACTGACACCCTCGGAAATATTGGAACTGGAATTGCGATTTGCCCCCTTAAGAGTCGCAGGCTCCGGGGTGCCTACTTACTCTGTACCGATCAGGCCCGTGTGGGCGGAGCAACTCTTTGATACCGAGTTGAGCGCTTCGACTCTTTTCAACCGCCTCGACGACCTCGGGATTTCGAGGGAGCACGTCTATTACAGCGGTGCCCCTCGTGGTGAGTTCGGACCACCATCTCGAATTCTTTGGTACGTTTCACGAGAGCGACAGCGGCAAGGAACGGGCGCCGTCAGGGCGACATCAAAAGTCGAAGAGGTGGTTGTGGGTCGACCGCTTGATCTATTTCGGAGATTCAGTCGCCTCGGGATCTATCAACGTGAGCAGGTACTCAGAATGGGAGCGAAGCGTGGTACGTTGATGGCGATTCGCTTTTCGGACACAGAAATCTTCAAGTTTCCAATTCCTCATTCAGAGTTTCTCGGAATTGTTGAGAACTCCGGTCACAGGGTTGCCCTAAGGTCTCCACAAAGGTTGCCAGACAGGGTCTTCGATATTGTCTACGAAAGAGGAACGCATGGACCCGTCTAAGCAGGCGCTTTTCCTTTCATTACGACCGGAATTCGCCGAAATGATTATCGCAGGTGAAAAGACTGTCGAGTTAAGGCGCATTCGCCCCAAAGCTTCTGCCGGTACCCTCGTGATCGTGTATGCGAGTTCTCCGGTGAAGAAGATACTTGGAACTTGCATCGTCAAGAAAATTTCAACCGGGACGCCTAAAGAAATCTGGAACCTTCATGGCGTGTCAACCGGCGTAAGTTGGGCTACTTTGGCTGACTACCTACGAGGCAAGGATCATGGTGTCGCAATCACGGTTGGAAGTCCTGCGAGATTTGACGTTCCGGTACCGTTGGAGAAAGTGCGAAAATGTTTGGGTGAATCTGCTCCACCCCAGAGTTTTAGGTACATCCGCATGGCTGAGGCGAATCGGCTGATACGAATCGGCGGTCGTAACAAACTGTCTGCGTAAAGGAGATTCGCGTATTGGGATTCGTATCGACTAGTGAGACCGTTTGCCGACGTTCTGAGTCGAGACTTCCAAAGACCTTTAGTCGGAATCAGGTGATACGGCGGTCCAACACACCACTCGGATGTCTTCTCGGCGGACTGGCTTGAGAGGCTTAGGTTGTTCGGGTATGGAGATGCCAGACTCGTTGACAAAGTCAAGGAGCGCCTGGACTTTCTTTTTCACAGGTAGGTCGTTAGATCGCAGAATCCTTCGCACAGCTTTAACCACGCCATTGCTCCACCGGCCGTTCAGCTTGGCCAGAAGTTCGTCTTGAGGGGTTGGGCCTAGGAACCCACCGTTCTCCGCTACTAATTCGTACGCATCACGAAGTGCCTTTTCAATCTTGGGTTCGAGGTTGCTCTTATCGGTAAGGAACGTCCAACGGTCGTAGACGTGACTCTGTGCCACTTCCCAGGCGTCAAAGACGCGTGCAAGTGCCTTTTCGCTGACGTCCTGCACGCCACCGATTGATCCGGGATCGGCAGCGATAAGACATGTCAGGGTATCGTCGGCGATTTCAGCAATGCTGTCAATGTTTCTCACCGGCTCCCAAGTTTCGGGATCAGCGGCCACGAAGCGGAACCAAGGCTTCTCCTCATCACCGATTCGTACACAGAAGACGTAACCCGATTGACTTATTTTGGTAGAGCGAAAACCACTACCGGCCCCGTACGGTAAGCCGAGAACTTCTCTCTTCACGTTGGCCATCTCCAACGCTTTACTTAGTCGGCGGCGGTACTCCTCACCTGAAATGGCTTCGCTTCCACCACCTTCGATGAGGATTGTGGGATCTTCGTTATAGAGATCAATGATGTCCGCTCGAACGTCATGAAGCAGGATCTCCACATTGGGGTCGGCAATTTGTCCGGGCAGAACCTTGCCAACCCCCACGGCCGCATTGGCGTACGCAATTTTTCGCTGTAGCTTCGCCTCAAGGCCCAGAAGTCGGTCCAAGTTTTCGGCTGGGAAGAAGCAGTCGATAACGACGCGCTTATGCGGCGAGCCGATACGGTCGATTCGTCCATGGCGTTGGACTAGTTTCATGGGGTTCCACGGCAGGTCGTAGTTCACCATTCGTCCAGCCTGTTGAAGGTTCACACCCTCGGCAAGAACGTCGGACGTCACCAAGATGTCATAACGGTCCTTCGACTGGGGGCGGCCTGTCTCGTCCAGTTCTCCGGCCGTCATCGGACAGAATGCGGCTAGCACCTGAGATCTTTCGAATTGAGCCTCACTACCCTGGGCACCAAATACGGCCGGAGCCAGACGACCCTTGTAGGCCGCGAGTGGTGACTTCTTCGGCGCTCGGTCGATTGCTTCGGCGAGGCGTCGGTGCACGTCAACGACCGTGTCAGCGTACGTCGAAAAGATGATGACCTTGCGCCGGTCAACTTCCGCAACGCCGTCACGGTCGGTCAGGGCAGCAGCGTCAGCGATGCGAATGAGGTCCTCCACGAGTTCCAGGAGTTTGGCGTCAGGACCTACTTCGAGACGTTGAAGGGAAAGGATGTGAAGCTCTTCAAGAAGTTCGACGTCCCCATTGACATCAATGGAGAGAGCTTCAACGTTGAACTCCGATACAGGCGCCACCTGCTCAATACCCGTCTCATCCAGACCTTCGAGAAACTCATCGATGGACTCGGCGTCGGATGAAGCGAAGTCCTTCAACGCGTCACCGATAATGACGTAACCCTCGGAAAGTCCCCGTGTGAACGCGTGGTGCGACGTGATGAGGCGACGTAGTGTGACCTCTAGCGCCGCCGTCGAGGACTCGAGGCGCTTGAGCAGCATCGTTCGGAGCAGCCCGACATTGGTTATTTGGAGACTGTCAATGTCGGAGTCAAAGCTGTAGACGCTGGGAGCGTAGCGGGCGAGTGACAGGCGATCAGGGTCGCGGTGAGTGCCAGAACGGATTACGAGGTGTTCGTCGTCACCCACCTCGAGCGCGTGCATCACTTTCTCGGCCAGGTCTTCGGCCTCGTCATCCAGCTCATATTCAATTCGGTGGACAGATGGCGTTGGGAACTCAACTGGCACAAGCTCACCACGGTTATTGAAGATTCGGTCATTCGCATAGGCCTGCTTCACAAATCGACGAGTCCGCCGAACGGCCACCTTGTCCATCAAGTCAAAGAGATGTTGTGGTGAGAGGGTGTCGGGATCTTGCGCTTGCGCGGCCTTGATGTAGTCAATAATGCTCGGGAGGCCAATAGGAGCGAACTGGGCATCGTTGCGCACGAAGTAGCTAATCAATGTTTGGAGGTCGCGGAGAGTGTTGTTTACCGGTGTTGCGGTGAGGAGCAAGACTTTCTTCGGATGCTCGCCCCACAACAGTTTCATTACGGCTTCTGCTGTCAGTGTTTTCGGATTGCGAAGGTTGTGCGCTTCATCAATTACCACGAGTGCATAATCGTCGAGTTCATCTGACGTCACACCGCGTTTCGTGCCATTGCGCACATCGTCGTACGTGACCACCTCAACTCTGGCCGAGATTAGGTCGAACTGTCGCAAGAATGGATCCCACGTTGATGTCTTAAGCGCTGCGGGGACAACTATTAGGACCTTTTGCCGATCACGTTGAGACACCTGCTTGATGAATTCACCGGCGATGAAGGTCTTGCCGAGCCCGACTTCATCGCAGACGAGCACGCCGCCAAGTTCATCCAAAATTCGTTGAGCGCGGCGAATACCATCGCGCTGGAATTCTGTGACTGGAAGATCGATCTTTCCTCCATTCATATCGGGTGCGTCGCCGTAGAGTTCATAGAGCATACGAAGGAAAACGACGCCCGGAGCATGGGCCTGCCACCGGGCTTCGTAGAGAGCAGCAAGATCAAAGGGAGCCGATTGCTCCCAGAGTTCATTGAACCAGTCAATAACTAGGCCAGTGTGTTGGCCGGACGGGTAACCCAGATTGAGTTCACGATTCCACGACAAGCCCGCCAGCGTTAGGTTTGACGACCCGGCGAGTACTGCGGGCATCATCGGATGATCGGCGATGTACGCCTTACCGTGGAGAAAGCCCTTCGTGAAACGACGCACTTCGACTCGTGGTTGCATCGCGTCATCTAACGAGCGCAACCAGTCGACAAGTCGCCGTGCGGCAGCGTCAGAATGGGCGGTGAATCCAAGAAGGTCGCGGTCCCTTTCCAGCTCCTCAAGGTGAACTTTGGCGACGGTATCGAATGCAACATTCTGGCCGCGCTCCTGCTGAGCGCGAAATGGCTCTTCCGGTTCCGCGCCCAGGAGAAGACGGACTCGCGGTGCTTTTTCGACCTCGTCAGCGATCAGAACAAAGCCTTGGGGGTTCATGTAGGCAGTGGCGAAAGCGAGTGCTGGTGCGTCGGCATAAGTTGTGCGGAGTCCTTCAAGAAGTCGATTGATCTCGCCGGCGACAGTATTGCCAGTGACTGGATCATTGGTAGCAAAGACGGGGGGGAAGGGCTTGCTATTTCTCTCGGTCATACTGCCTCTTCTATTCGATCGAAGTATTCGAGAGCTGCAGTTAGACGTGGTTGATACACCCAGCCACGGTGGAACGTTCCGAAGAGATGTGACAATTGAACTCGGGTCAGTCCGTAGAGGTGAGCTACCAGCGCGTCCAATTCTGCTTCTATGGCGGCCCGCGCTGCCGGTGTTGTCACTGAACCGATTGGGACGCCAACGGCGGCCGCCCAGTCGGAGAATCTCTCATCTCGGGCGGCGAGCCGTCCGGCGAGCTCGATGGTTCTAAGCCGTCTTGGGTCAGAAGATTTGGGCCGGGGAACTGGGAACCGGTCCAACAACTCGAATGTCAGGTGCAGTTCGACCAATCGTCGTGCGTACCAGTCAAAAGGGAGACTGGACATCACGCCCAAGAGGTAGGCCTCATCGAATTCATCACCGATCCTTCGGACCAGGTACGGCGCCTGGTGCACGAGGACAACCCCGGGGGGAACCAGGCAGCAGACCGTCGTTCGAGTGTCGTTTGATCGGCAGACGTCTCGGAAGGCGATCCGAGCATGGTTCATTGGGAGGTCGTTGAGACTCTGAATCTCAAGTCCGCGGAATGCCGATCGAGCATTCGATGCAGAGTTCATGGTCTTGCGAAGAATGTGGTCAGCAGCGTCGGTTCCTGCGAAGGCGTAGGGCGGACCGAAGTCGGGGTCGTAAAGGTTGAACGACGAACCCGTGAGAACTGGGATTGCCCCAGTGTGTTTGTCGAGGTTCGTATCGAAGAGTGTCTTGTCAGTCGTTGCGTTCAGGTCTCCCTGTACTGGCCTGAACTCGAAACCGTCGCTCGCGCCAAATGCTGACGCCTTTCGCAGTTGTCGAAACACCTCGCCGGAGGCCTTGTCCGGCAGCAACGGGAACGCTGCTGTCGAGGTCCACGACTCGAACTCCGCAGCGGAAACAACAGCGAGAGACGAGCGACCCTTCAGGTACTCGTCACGATTGTGGAAGGGTCCAACGAATTGAACATTTCGGTCTGACCCGCCACGCCGGAGCGCTGCGAAGGTCGTGGTGTAGCGACCATCCACGTTGTCGAACACCCAGTGGCCAGTATTGACGGTAACGACCACATCAGAGAAAGTGCCGTTTGTTAGGACTTCTCTTCGCCACTTCTCCGTACCTGATCCGCTCAATGCTCCACGTGGAAGAACAAGGCCAATGCCGGCCCCATTGCGTGCGAGGAGCCAGTTCCTCCAGGCGAACGCCTTGTAGAGATCAATGTGACCAGTGCCAATGCCGGGGTAAGGACCAGCTGCGATCACCTCTCGAGCGGCATTCGTGCTGGCCACTTCCGACTCGTACTCATCGACGAGATCTGGGCGACGTGCACGAAGTTCGTTGGTTCGGGCAGTACGTTGCGCCATTGGAAGAGAGCGCAATCCTGGGAATCGGAGTCCCCACCATTGGTGTTCTTCGACGTGAAGCTTCTCCCATGGCGGGTTACCGATCAAAACATCAAAACCACTGTTTTCGCGTAGGAACACTTCTGGAAAAAGTACGGGCATATGCCCTGGGTTGAGGGGGCCGAGTTCGGCTTGTGCAGGGACTTGAGCGGCGGATTCGCTGATCGTGTCGGGGTCCTCGCCCTTGACGAGTGCTCCCCGGCCAATGCGTCTCAAGACTGCGGCGTCGAAGAGGAGTCTTGCTTTACGGGCTTCCGCAACGGCTTTCCTTACTGCACGTGAGGCCGCTTGAGTTTCCTTACGGTCAACCTCGGGCATGAGTGCAACCTCAAGCAGCATCCGTTGCGACGAACGTAGAGCGTCTTCAATCGGTGCATCGAAGAGAGTCGCCATGCCATTGCGTCCTGGGACAAGCGCATCAAGGGCCTCGTCAATCGAGCCGATGCCAGTCAGGCTGTTTGCACAGACGAGGTTGTGATCAAGACTCGACATCGGGAGACCGCGAACGAAGGTGTGAATCCAGATAGCAACACGGGCGAGTTCAACGGCGATTGGATTGATGTCGAGGCCGTAGACGCACCGGCGAGCGATTTGGCGACGGAGAAGTGATGACCCTTCTGGCGGCGTCGACTCATGGTCTCCCATTGCTTCCATTGCAGCGTTTCCGAGAAGGATTATCTCCTTGCTAACCCCAGGGATCTGGTGACCGTCCTCTTCTAAGAATGAAGCCATCTTCTTTTCAATGTGATCGATCGCCGAAGTAAGGAAATGACCGGATCCCATTGCCAAGTCGGCAACTCGGAAGTCAAAGAACATCTCGGCAGCACTGGCCTGGTCACCTGCGGCGAGTCGTTCGGCCACCTTTGCCAAGTGGTCATCGAGTGCAGGGTCAAGTGCGCGCTCCAAAAGATGTTCAACAACGAACGAAGGTGTGAAATATGAGCCGGTTCCCTTACGTTGACCGCTGGTGTTGTGAAAGTAAACCTCACCCGCGGCGGCCTCCACCTGATCACCAATCGATGCGGGCAGCCATGTACCGTCCTTGTCGAGCGTCAGGTCCAACTCAGCCAGACCCAGACTCGACTCGAGCAGGCCTTCATAGATGGTGCCGAACTCCCGGACGCTTAGCGAGCGAAAATCAATCGGACCATATTCGCCGTCGTCGGATCGGTCGAGAAGAAGAGCTCGAAGACAGGGACCGATAACGTCATTGGTGATACTCAATTCGCTGACGATGGCACCATGTTCATTCAGTTCGGGGTCAGACGCGAAGAGGCCGCCGTTGTAGGCAGGAACGCCCCACGCTCGGTCACCGGTGTCGATCACGCGCCAGACCTGGGTCAAATCGTCCCAGAGCGAACAGGATTCAGGGTCGAACTCTTGGTCCGGATTTTCAACCAGATCGTGGGCGACCGTCTTGAGGGCGTTGCGGTCGTATTTCTCGTTCTCTCCATAAGGCAAGAGCTTGCGGTCTTCGGCGTAAACCTGAAAGAGCATCCTGAAAAATATTCTCAGAGTGAGTTGATATGCGAGATCGAGACCGGCAGCATCCATGGCGTAGTCGTGAACTCCAAGTTGCCTTGCAACAGCTAGAGAAAGGCGTGGCACGATGTCCTCATACACCTTGTCTCGAAGTCTCGCACCGAGGGCCACCGCGTATTGGGAACTCGTCGCCATGATCTGAAACGCGCTGCCGCCTTCGGTCAGCGCCGGTGCCGAAAAGATCAGGGAGAGATATCCAGCGGTATCACCGGTGAGTTGCGGTAGATCAATCTCGAGGAAGGTCTCTGCCAAACCCTTTCTTCCTACGCCAAGGTCAATTCGAGCGGGGTAAAGACGGAGTTGTCCACCTCGAATAAGGATCAGCCACGGAACGCCCTCTTGTTCTGCCATTTTGAGACCGTAAGCGACCGGCGACACTGAGAAACGATGTGAGTCGGCATCGAAGTTCTCGGTCTCGCTCAACATCACTGCGATTGCTTCCGGCCTTGGCCCGGGGCCTTTTAACACGAGTGCGTGGGCGCCCGCACCTTTGGTCGAGTAGCCGAGCTGCTCCACGAGTTCATGCTCGCGTAATGAAAGAAATGTGCGCGATTGCTTACAGGAATCTGCCCAGTCCGACCGCCTTGGAACTCCATTAAGCAGTTCGTGGTTAGCGAATAATCCAGAATTCTTTACACCTGGTATCGATGTCGTATCAAGCGACTGTAGAAGTCCAGTTAGTCGTGCTCGTGCTGCTACTGGATTCACTTCGTCGAGAACCGCTTGAAGGATACGCTCAACCTGATCAAGGGGGAGAGGCGAGGTTGGCGCCACTGCCGTATTTGGCCCGAAAAGTATCGCGGCATTGTTTTCCAAGATGGTCGCAATGACAACCGGCGTGACTCGCTGGTTCACCCGAAGTGTATGGACCCTCGTTAAGGCCTGACGGCTTGGCATTCCGCTTTGTGAGAAGTGCAAAACGGCAATCTCCATCGGGGGACTTGCTGAATCTCCTTGTCGACACGTAAAGACATATTGTGTCTCGAAGCCGTTTGGGAGTCCGGATGGACGCGACCATTCAATGAATTCTTCGGATCGGAGCTCCATTGACGTCACAATGACCAAGAGTAGATGAGTCACAGTACAAGGTGGGATAACGAAGAAGCTCTCTTGATTCTCATGATTCTTCGTGGTGGAAAGTATGACCTCAGATGACTGACCTGTTAATGGGGCCGCTTCGCCAGGACTGACAAGTGGCTGCAAGTCAGATCAGGTTTCCGACGACTTGCATGCCATCGGCTCGAGTGTTGTCCGTTCAAATGCGCCAATGATCGTGCACGCTGAATTCACTGGGTCTTTGGCAGGCATTCGATTGCGCGTTGTCGCACGGAAGCGCTGGCGTTGCTGACGGCGTTGCTTAAGTTTTTGGAAGCCTAAGAATGGTGTTTTGTTCGGAGAACCAAAGCAACAGCTCTGCGCCAAGCACCGACGCCTTGCTGCAAGTCAGCTTTCTGGGAGGAGTTACTTTTCCTTCTCCGTGCTTAAGGACCGAGCGCTCTACCAAGTAGAAAGAACGCTATGCCCGATATCAAACTCGATGCAAACGAAATTGTCGCCGCAGCGCGGTTACGTTGCCACCACGTCGGAGCGTCAGCTCGGTACGCGAGCACCACAGTGCCTCGCGGCGACGGGTTTCGCCCGAAGTAGGCGATTCCGATGATCAGCGCGGCACCAATCACGGCTGCCCCTTCGCCGTAATATCCAAGAGCAACATTGCGTGAAGGTTTTGCGCTTATCGAAACGTGTGTGCTTGTTGCTTGGTGCTTCGCGGGAGTAGTGCCAAAAAACGAAACCAATACCATGACGATTCCGACGACCAACGTAAGGAAAGCAAGCACGACAATTGGGCTAAACGTATCAGCATGCGTTTCAATTCCGGAGAGCGGCCGCTGTGATCGATTCAGTATCGCCTGAATTTGTGCGGATGCTCCTGCGAGAGAATTGTCGTCGGATGGCGATATTTTTATCCCGACCGGTGTCCCCAGATTCACTTTAATAATCTTGTCGCTATCGCTGAACGTGAGTTCGCAGTCGACCAGGCGGTTGCGAGAATCGACAATGAGATCTTGGGGAGTCGACATTAGGCCCGTGAAGTCAGACGTTGCGGCGACAACAACACCTGTACGGTTCATTATTCGAGATATTTCCTCTATCTCATCGAAATAGAGTCGAACAGATTTCTTTGGACGCCAAACGGCCGACTTGTCCTCGGGCCTTATCCGTTCCAGTGGCATTCAAGGAATGCTAGTCAGGCAATGCACTCAGCGAGGGAGATGTCATGTCTCGCTAGTGATTCCTCTTCGTCACACGCAAGAAGACGAAGATCTCTCTACCATGGGTTCAAGAAAGGGGTGTCTCAATGTGGATTCCGCGAAGTCTCAATGAACTTGTATTTGCATTGCCCGGAATTACGGAGACGAGCCACCTGGAACTGAAGGAACAATTGCCAATAACCGCCCGCAATGGCGACTTAGCAAAAGATGTCGCAAGCTTAACTTCGGACGGCGGTGTCATCATTTATGGAGTCCGAGAAGACCGGTCAACACAAAGTTTCTCTCTTGCCCCCATCGATTTAACTGGAGTTCGCGAGCGTGTTGCGTCAATTGTTGGGTCTCGCGTTGAGGGCTCGCCATACATTGAAACTTTGACGATTGACGATGAGACCGGCTCGGGTAAAGGGTTCTTGGTCGTTCATGTCCCCGAGTCGCCTATGGCGCCCCATATGGTCGATGGCATCGGCTTCTTTGGCAGGTTCGACACTGTGACACGAATGTTGACGGCCGGTGATATTGACCGCCTGTATCAGCGCCGAGCAAAGTGGGATGAGGACCGAAGTGTTTTCGTATCCGAGGCGATTACCGATTCACAACTCACTTCAAAAGTCAATCTGCTCCCGGGGGTCGTTTACGTTGTGGCCCACCCTGTTACAGGGCAGTCAGATATTAGGGTCCGAAGTGGAATAGCGAATGACCACAACTCGCTGATGAATCTGCTCACCAATGTTTGTAACGCGTTGCAATTCGTAAATTCAGCAGGTGTGACGCTAAGCGCAATCATCCCATACGAATTCAAGCGGACTCTCGACGGAGTTGAGCTAGTCAGACCTGACAGCATTTCCAGTAACTCATACGGCCACGCCCAGTTCCTCGACGATGGGACCGTACGACTTTCTTACGGGCCAATCGTTGACAATTTTACTGACCCGAGCAACCCGATGGTTCGAGATGGATCCTCGGTGCAAGTCGCCGCTCAAGCGTTCCTGTTGGCGGGGAATATTTTGGCGGCCGCCGGATACAGCGGACTTGTGGATGTTGCTATTCAACTTTCTGGATGCGACGGCACGTTTTCCATCGAGTGGCAGCGCCTCTCGGTCCGCTCGGCCTCTGTACTCGGTCGCATCCCGGAAGGAAACCGTCCCTTGACCGCAAGGGTGGCCGCGTCCGACCTCAACATTGATCAGGTTTGTGACACGACCCGTCTTGTGGCCGGAAGACTTTTGGAAGTACTTCGTCCTGCAGCTGCCTCAGATCCTTTGATTCGACGGACTTAATCCGATCAGAAGTCGTTCGTCATTTCATGGTGAAGTAAATCGTGGGCGTGTCTGAATGCCGGAATAGGGACATCATGTTTGTGTTAGCACCCGCAACTGTTCGACAAGAACTATGAAAGTTTCACGCGTTTCTATCGAAGAATGTTGGTCACCGACCTGCGGGGAGCATAAGGGTGACCTCAAAACGGTTTCTAACTCCAAGGGCCGATCTGGAAGTCGCCACTAAACGTGATTGACCAAAAGGCCTGAAAAATAAGGCCTTTCCTTCGGGATTGGCGATGGAAGACCACGAATAATCGGGCACGTCGCCGACGGCGTTCCTGAAATGGAACTGGTGCGCTTGGCTTTTGAGCGCTTTCAAGTTAGAGTCTCCTGAATGGCGACCTTGGAGCTTTCAGGTATGTCCATCGTCTTTGTCGGGAGCTTTAATCCTGAAGTGTTTCAGCCAAGTTGGCTCGTCGAGCAAGGGCTCTTGTCCAAAGAGACAGCCAATTTTGCCTCGTCGGCGACAGATAAGCCGTTACTTGTCTCGGCCAACGTGACGAACTTTGCCACAGATTGGTTTGAACTCCAGATTCTTCGAGATCGTCTTGTGATTGCGACAAATGATGACTCAAGGAAGCTGGAACTTAAAGATTTTGCATTCGGCATACTCACTTTGCTGCCAGAAACTCCAGTTGATGCGATAGGCATTAACACACAAGCGCACTTTCGAGCGGACTCCGCTGGCGCTTGGAATGACTTCGGTGACCGCTTCTTACCAAAAGACGTTTGGGAATCGATACTCCCTGAAGGGCCCTGGAAAGTTCGAAGCGGCGGCCTCCGGGTAGGTATGAGGACCGTGGTGATTGAGGCGTCAAGAGATGAGACGGTGTCTCCTGGATTAGTCAGAATGGAAGTGGGACCTTCGGCGCTAGTTGAATTCGGCGTTTACTGTGCAGTGAACTGCCATTTTGGTCCTCCCGATGGCAAATCGGAGCCTAGAGAGTCTGCACTCCACTTTTCTGAGATCCTTAAGGACGAATGGGCGAATGCAATGTCGAACAGTGACCAGATGATTGAGTCGATTGGGGCGAGCGTATGACGTCGAGAGTGTCATCTTTTTCAACATCGTTCGTTGCCTCAGAGCGGGCATCTGGTCAAAGCTTTGTTCTTAATCTTGACGATGAAGTACGCGCTCATAGAGAAGAATTGAAACGACAGTTTGATTCGATGGACGTGGTGTTGGCGGATGCTATGACTGAAGCGAGCCGTACTGAAATTAGTGTTTCATCGGAACCAGCGGTAAAGAACGAGCGACCTCCGCGCCCCTATGCGGAGCGCCAACATGTAAGAGTCGCAGGGTCGTGGGAGGGCGTCGTTGAGACTATCCGGAGTGACTCATTTTCCGCGCGGATCGTAGAGCTCGAGAATGGATTGCCTCGAACTGGAACAGTTCAGTTCACTGAGTTTGATATTGAAGACGTTGATCGCGGCGATGCCGAATTAATCAAAGAAGGTTCCACCTTCTACTGGACGATTGGTCGAGTCACTAACGGTGCAGGAAATGTTAGAAATTTCTCGCAGGTGCGCTTTAGGAGATTGCCAAAGTTGAGCGTCATTGCGCGCCGAAAAATTCGCGAAAGATCTGATTCGATCATTGATGGGCTCCATTAGGTGCCGAATTTAGATTCACCGCGATCCGACGAGCTTGAAATTTCAGTTTTTGGGGGCGGATACGGTGAGTCGATATGTGTTCATTTCGGCAACGGACAATGGATCGTCGTTGACTCGTGCATCCAGAAGAATTCGGTCAAGCCTGCAGCGCTTCAGTACTTCGAAGACATTGGCGTTGATGCACTTGATTCGGTCAAACTCGTTCTCGCTACGCACTGGCATGACGATCACATTCAAGGGATCTCCCAGATCGTCGCGTTCTGTGTCAATGCTGATGTAGCGGTAACTGGCGCTTTCGATAGCAAAGAGGCAGCCGCGTTCGTATTTGAAAAGGATTCGGCCGACTCGGCGTTGAGTTCCGGAGTTTCGGAGTTCAGAAAAATTCTCGAACTTTGCACCGGTACTGGTCGCCTTAAATGGGCGAAAGCGACAATGCAGTTATACCCCCGTGGCGTGAGTTCGCATGAGAAAGTAGTGGCACTTTCACCATCTGAAGAAACCTGTCAAAGGACACTTGAATGGCTCGTGGAGGGAGCATTGGTCGCAGGTATCACTTTAAGTAGGCGTTCCACTGTTCCGCTTGGGCCAAATGCAACGTCTGTGGTGAGTCATTTCGATGCACTTGGGGTTCAGATTGTGCTCGGCGCAGATTTGGAAGTGAGTGCTGATGCGCTTGCAGGTTGGGACGCTGTCTTGAGTCATGCGATGCCGGAATCGAAGTCAAGCGCGTTAAAGGTCCCTCATCACGGTTCGAAAACAGGTCATCACGAAGGGATTTGGTCCGAATTGATGACGGAGAATCCTCTCGCAGTGCTCACTCCTTGGGCGAAAGGAGGTGGGAGTCTGCCAAGAAATTCCGATATTGACAGGATTCTCGGATATTCCAATGACGTTTATCTGACGGCGCCTCCAAAATTTGTCCGCGCTCATGTCAGTCCTGAGGTGCAACGAATACTTTCTCGCCTGGGCCGAAGCGACATAAATGAGTTCGGAGCTTGGGGGCATGTTAGGGCACGCAAGAGAAGCGACGAATCTGATTGGCGAATTGAGGTATTTGGAGACGCAGCACGAATAGAAAGGGAAGTTGCGGTTTAATTGTGAGAATGCTCCCAACGGAGCAACTCACCTCATTAGCTTTTCTCTTGGATATGTAAAGAAGGTTGTCAAACTTCTTTGACCTTGGGTTGCTTTAGTTGAAGAGAAGTCCTTCAATTACAGGTTGTCCACTATTCCTGTTTGCTGTTCAAGACTCTTCGTACCAAACGACCACGCCCCAGCGACTGTCTTCACCTTGAAAAGCTCTCCCGCGAAACTTCCCAGTCGCGCTCGGGTCCCGGCGTGACGGGCGAGCGCGACCAAAGTTCGTGGCCTGGCGTTCAGCCAACTTGCGTGACCTGAACCGTTGGT
>Ga0208357_1000086_pt1 | contig 67840 bp, 98 predicted proteins | sample NGESurdeep092012_6_FD_184487 | JGI IMG/M metagenome (GOLD analysis project Ga0208357, IMG submission 184487) | Arctic peat soil microbial communities from Barrow, Alaska - NGEE Surface sample F52-2 deep-092012 (SPAdes) | ecosystem: Environmental > Terrestrial > Soil > Wetlands > Peat ...
TTGTCTTCGTAGTCAAGAATTCCAAGACCTTGTGAAAGAATCGCAGCAACGGCGTCAGGTTGGAGATCGGGAGCGGCATTAGCCTTAGAAAGTCCCTGAATCTCAGACGCAAGGACACGGCCACCGCCGACAGACTTGACGTCGTTAAAGATATTCGCCACAGCATTCTTGTTAAACTCTTGGAACGCGGCAGGATTAGCTGTAGCCGTATCTGGCACCGGAATTCCGACAGCCCGGAGACCTGCGACGAATTGTGCCTTCTGTTCTGCAAACGCACCGGGTTGAAACGTCTGCATAATCTGTTGAACCGCTTGGAGACGTTGTCGGGCTAATTGTCGGATCTGCATCTGATCCAACATCTTACCCTCATTATCTGCGATAGCCCCCTGCCGCTTTTCGTAAAACCCCGGCTGTTTAGCGATATTTGGATTCCCCTGAACAGCGGCATTCACAGGACCATCAGGAGGTGATCCGGCACCAATACCGATTGGTTGGGCGTCGGGGTTGTCCTTTGCAAGTCCGAGAAGCTGTGACTTCGGGACAAACTGGGTCGGTCCTCCGGGAACAGGTTGGACTTCTTTGAGGTCAAATCCAGCCTTTGCTGTTTCTTGTGCGGCCGTTTGAGCCCCAGCAGAGACTGCTTTCTGGGATATAAAAGCAGGATTAGGAACGACGTGACCACCAGCATCCCAGGCATACCCTTCAGGAACCTGTGTCTGAAGCTGTTGGAGTTTCATCCTAGAGGCTTCAGCAACCTGTTTGATTGGAGAGTATGCCCCGATCGAAGCAGTACGATACGCCTGACCAATAGTAGAATCCAATTGAGACGCCGTTTGAGTCATCTCGGGAGAGACTGCTAATTCAGAAGACGGACTTTGACCAGGACTTGCAGTCACGCCTTTAGCAGTCACTGTCGGGGTGGTGATACTAGAGGGCCCGGAAGAAGAAGCCTCCCCATTCCCTGGAAGATTATCAAGCATCCACTTGAGGTTGACTTGTTTAATCTGTGCGTCAGTCATCGCCCCCGAGGCTTGAGCATTCTTAAGGGCAGTCTCAGCAGCAACATTTCTCATGTTTGCAACAGACTGGATACCCTTGAGTCCCCCCTGACCGATATTCGTCAAGGCACTCATAGACGTTCCGCCCATGATCCCAAGACCAGAGGCAAGCATTAACTGACGGGTCTCTGGAGAGATATTCAGTCCGAGTAGACCAGTTCTTCCGGATGAAGGTGTAGGAGAATTCTCTGGGTACTGTGGAGTAGAAACCTGTTGGACATCAGTAGGCCCATTAGCGCCTGCCGGGCCGAGGACATTTGCGATCCCCTTACCGACGTTTCCAAGGCCAAGGAAGCCCCCTGAATCGGTGGTGGCTGTAGGAGTAGCGACAGGTCCTGTAGGACTGTCAGAGACGCCCCCAGCGACCTTCTGAACGTAGTCCTGCGTTTCCTTCGGAAGGTACGAGAGATAGCTCCCGCCATTCTTAGCAGCCATTCCGATAGCATGGTCTAACGCCCCAGGACCAGCATTGTAAGCTGCTGCGGCGCGATCAGGGGACCCAAATGTAGCAAGTTGCTTCTGATAGTAAACTTTACCGAGGGCAGCATTATACTGGGGGTCATTAGATAGTTTCTGCGGGTCCCAGGGGAGTCCAGCGAGTTGCGCAGCTTCTGGGCCGGTACTCGGAAGGACCTGTGCGATACCAACAGCTCCGGCCTTCGAGGTCACAGGAGTCCCGTCAGGTTTGAACTGATGGCCTCCACTCTCTGCCATAAGGATTTTACCAAATCCGGGAGCGGGGGTAGAACTCTGTGGCGTAGCAGCAGTCTGGGGGACATCACTAGAGGCCCCTGAGTATCCAACGGCATTCCCGTTAGACTGGACAGGAACAGGATTACCCTCAGCGTCAGAAGCTATATAACCCCCTTGAGGGGCGACAGGGGCAGCAGAGGCAACAGGGGCTGACGGGGCAACTCCCGAGGTAGAGGACTGAGGCGCTTCAAGCATTGAAACTTGATTATTGTAGGCAACGTTCTGATTCAATTCAGTCGCTAGAGGATCTTCTGGCGTTCCGGGTTGATCGGGGATCGAGGGGATAAGTCCGGTTCCACCGCCGGTATCAAAATGTTGTCGAACAAGACCGCCTTTGGCGAAACCCGCCCCGTAATCAGCAGCGGATAGCCCTTCGAGGGGGGATGAACCAGAGCCCCCGAAGGCATCCCCGGTTAACTGATTACCTCCACCATATGACGGAGTATACAACGCCCCTTGTAGGCCATTTCCGAGGGTCTGGACGGCCTTTGCAGTCCCCGCAATACTCTGCCCCTGCTGAGAGGCATTCATGGCTACAGAAGGGCTCTGAGAGCCTCCTGAGGGTATCGTATGTCCGATAGGCAAGGAAACCTGTGGAACGATCGATCCCCCACCAAGACCTTGTGGCCCTCCGGTAGCCGTGGGATTAAACACCGCTAACTCTTGTGGCTCTCGAAGACCTCCGGTGGGTCCCCCCATAGCTCTGTGAGGGACTTCGTCAGAGACTCTACCGCCTCGGTTCAGGAAGCTGGCTAGACCTAGGAGGCCACCAGCGATCTGACTTCCAGCGGAGGTTTGTGTGGTACTTTGTCCAGTAGTAGTCCCACCAGACTGTGATCCGATACCTTCAACGATATTAGCAAGCCACCCAGTTGTCTCGAAGGGATATGCCTGCTGTTGTAGGAACTGATTATAAGCGGCAGTGTCCTGAGCCTGCTGGGTCGTCTGCTGGAGCGTTCCTGCATTCGTTTGGGCATTAGCCTCATTGAGAGCCTCGGTCTGAGCCGTGTTCCCGAGGGCTCCAAGTTGCTGTCCTGCTGCAAGTTGTCTAGCCGCTGTGTTCTGGGACGCAGAGAGTCCAAGACCCTGTTGCTGCTGTGCCGTTGATAACGCCTGTGAGTAATTCTGGTTGTTGAGGTTCGCGAGTGTAGCATTATTAGCGATATCCTGCTGACCCGCGAGAGCAGCCTGGGCGATACCAGCACGGTCTCCACCAAAAGCTCCAGACGATATCGAGTTTCCCTGGAGGCCGGCAGACTGCTGTTGATTCTGGTTCTGAATCTCTGCTTCAGTGGCGTTAATAACGTCCGATTGATACGGAGATTCGTATTGCTGGATAGCACTCTGGTCGAGTGTAGTAGGATTAATACTCGAAGCAGATGCCCCGGTCAATCCCCCGGCAACAGCGTTATACCCGTTCTGGATGCCAGAAGCAGAGTTAACAGCACCGATACCAGTATTCTGTTGTGAGTTAATAGGGGAAACTAGCTCGCCGCCGTAAGCAGAATACGGAGTAGCCGCGACTCCTTTCGCCTGGTTCGTGACAGCCGTATAGTTCGCCATAACCTCGGGGGGAGGCGTATAGGAACTCGTCTGGTTCTGTTGGCTGCTCGGCTTAGAACCCATTCGGATTAACCTTCAATCTTGTTCGGACGATACGAAAACCAATGGCCACCTTCAGAGAAGTGCCTTTGATAGAGTCTCCGTTTGGCTTCTAGTTTAACGTCAGAGATAATACCAATCAAAAGCTCTAGTCCTGTCTCGTCTGCGCACTTCCTGGCAAAGAACAGAAGCTTCTTAGCAAAGTCAGATCTCCGAGAGTCAGGACGGACGAAGGCAAACTTCTCGTACAACTGGAACTCGTCAGAGTAATACACTGGCATGATTTCGAGGTAGACCACGGCTTTGATGTCGTCCGAAGGACCAATGACTCCGACTATAGCGTTGTCTTGGTTACATCCACGCCAGATAAACTCCTTAGAACGCTCTTCAGAGAACTTGTGTTGTCCGTTTTCCATATGGAGGAGACAACATATTCGAAACAACTCTTGGTAGTCGTCGGGTGTTGCTATGCGTATATTCGTTTCGATATCAGCAGAAGTCATTTAGTTCCATCTTTGACAGGAGGAGGGAGTTTCCTAAGATCTTTGATGTTTCTCTTACGGACTTCTTTAACGAAGTCGTCTAAAATAGCATGACCTCGTGAGAGATCCCCCATCCCGAGACGACGAACATGCTCCGGAGAAATAACGTGTTCGCCCCCGGCTGCCATGATCTCGATAGGTTCGCCGTGATCTTCGGGGGTACGTCCGCCCTTGTTCTTATCAAGTGCCGCGCGTTCAAGATGGTGCATATTAGCAAGACCTGGAATCGTACTCGCACGGGGGAGTTTTGATGTCCCACTAGCACCATAAGGGGCCTCGTCTGGGACAAGAGGCAGTGCGTGCATTAACTTTTCTAGGGCTAAATGGCCGGCTAGTGAGTTCCCCTGTGCCCCAGGGAGACCTGAGACGACGTCAGCCGGGACGACGTATGACCCCGGAGGGACTGAAATCGGAAGAGTATCGGTTCTGCCAGGACCGGCATCAATCAAAGGGCCGACGACACCGCCCGAGGCGCGGCGAGGGACACCCCCTGAAGAATAGTGTGGAACTTTCTTCTTCCCCATTTCCAGGGCAAAACGGATAGCCTCATTCTTTACTTTGTTTGATCCGGCGAGGACTGTCATCCGATTTTCCAGGTTGTATTATCAAAGTAGACAGGAACAAGATGAGTCCCACTTCCGACCACGGTGACACCGAAGTTAGTCGCTGCTGCTACAGTTGAATCTGACACAAAGGCCCTAGCAGGAGAAGCTATGACAGGTAACGTCGATACGAGGTAGACATGAGAGGTCCCGAACTGTGTCGAAAGGGCTGTCGTCTGTGCCACGATAGCCGTTGTTATTGTATCGACAGCGGTCGCTAGTGTTCCTGTGTTCGTCCCAGAAGCTGTTGTTCCAGCCTCGATAGCAGTAACTACACCAGTATTGTCTAGGGCGAGAGCAGCCGTCAACGCATTAACAGAAAGAACGAGATTCTGAAGGTTTGTGACTACGGCCTGAACATTCGCTGCTCCGGCTGCCGCGCTATCCTGGAAGTTCTGCCCTTGCGTCATAGTCGGCCGTCCGAAGCTGTTCTAATTCGAGGTCCACCCATACGGACAAATGATCCTTTGTCGTTACCCGAGACAGACATACTCGCCAATCGACCTCGAAAACGAACGTTAATAAACGGCTGCCCCACGTTCGACATCACGTAGGTCGGAGTCGTATAGCTTGCCCCTACTGGGTAGTCTGCGTATGTAAACATTAGGTTGACTGAGGCCGTTTGGGGCTGATCGAACTGCCCCCATTTGAAGTCAGGCATCACAAGGTCACAAAAGATCTGGTCCTGGCCGTCAGACAACGCCCAATAACCTGTTTCCACAGACCAATCTAGGGCCTGCCCGTCAGCGTCGTTACTCGTCTCGTGCTGGTATATTAGGTTAGTCTCAGAATCAGATCCGATAGGAGAGCCCAGACCCGACTGGTCAATCCACGCAGACCTTCCAAGGAACCCGTAGTCCCACGCAGAGAATTGTGGAGTGAACTTGACGTAGGCTGAATTCTTGCCGTCTCCACCGAGGACTGGGAAATACCAGGTTATCTCACCGAACTGTGAGTTCGGGGTGCATCGAATCTTCTTGACGGATGACGTATCAAGATTTTGAAAGATAAAGTCCCAGACGGTACACGGAACAGGGGTTACTGATCCTCCTGCCGGAAGAGCAAAGAATTGCTTCTGCGACATCCAGAAAACCGTCGTTCCTAGGACGCCAGCAGCGAACTTTCCGATTAATCCACAACCAGTTGCAAGCTGAGTGAACGAGTAGACAAGGGGAGAGCCTATGAAAGACATCGCCCGGACATCAAGATCAGTCCAGATAATGTCATACTGAGGTCCTTGGAGGCCACCGACGATACGTGACCCCGTAGACAACCGGAACGAACCCGCAAGATTAGTAACCGCTGCTGTCCAGACTGTGTAGTCTCCGGCGTTACACCAATTAATCAACAGTGGGTCTTGTACGCCACGGACCGACGAACCGTAGGCGATAATAATCTGAGCCGAGCCCGAGACAAACATCCCGGTATTAATGAGAGGAGCCTCAGAGATTATCTGGGCGTTAGCTAGTCCAGACTCAGGTTGCCACGTAAAGATCGGGCCGTCGTTCGGGCTGGCAAGCAGGGTCCCACCGAAGTTGTCTAACGTATAATCAGTAACCGTTATAGGCGTCCCCGGATGAGGGCTCGGAGGAACACCGTCACCATACCCACCCTCTCCGTATCCACCGACACCGTATCCAGTCCCGACGGCTAAAGGCCCGTTAGTGACGTAATACAGTATCTGGGCATTACCCGAATTCTGTGACACCGTATCATTCGAACTTGCCTGGTTAGCGGCGATTATGACGAAGGTATTGGCGTCAGTAACAGTCGAGACAGTGTAGAAGCCGAAGAGAGTTATCCCCCCGACTACCGTCGCTAGGGTCACGGGGAAGGTTTGTCCGACTGAATACCCATGGTCGTCAAGAACAACAGTGACGTCAGGAGACCCTGATACTGTCGTAAACGTAGCAACCGCGCCACCGTTATTAACAGTCCCTGTGGCATTTGTAGAGGCCGTTATTGTATACGTATCTGCGTCAATGCCTTCAGTCACCGGGTATGGACCTGAGATAACAATTCCCCCGATTGAAACCGGGGTGTTTATGACGACAACGTCATAGACCGTAGCGTTACTCCCGGTATCAACTATTGTAACGATTTTTGTAGTCGCGACTGTCGAGAAGTTCACAGCCGGGTTTGTTACAGTTAATTCCGGGGTTATATCCTTTAGAGTCGTCCCAGTCAGAACGTCGAGTTCACCTACGGCACCGATAGCTAAATGAAGAACTCCCGAGAGATCTTCCCAGGCATGGAGGGCTGTGACCTCAGACGCGATCGGAAACGGGTAGAACTTCGTCCATCCTCCGAGTTTCTGCGCCAGCCCTGAGCCGGGGTCCCAACGGATTAACTGAGTCGCTTGATAAGCAGCTTCGTTCAGACTCGGCGTTCTGTTGGTGTTTACTCCGGGGATTAATTGAACTTGATGGGTCGGCATCAGGTACGGGCCGGGGTAAATTGCGACGGCAACTGTGAGCTCCAGCCAGTGGCGTAGTAACGCCTCATTGCGTCCTCGACTGCCGCTGAGTCTCGAAGGGTCACGTATTGTTGTTCCCAGGACTGCGCCATCTTCGGATCGTCTGCCTGTTGGCCAAAGTTCTTCATAAACCCAGACATTTGAATCATCGATGCGGTGACAAGCAGGTCTGGGAGATACGTCGAGATCCAATTCGTCGCGATGGTTCCGGACAAAGGAGAAGGTCGGACAGTCCCGATGACTTCAATGTTATACGCATGGTCTGGGTATGGTGCGATCTCAATGATCTGATCGGTTACAGGACGCCAATACTGAGGAATTCCTGTTATCGTTGCAGATCCAAAGGTCCAATCCATAAAGGCTCTTGAAGAAATCACCATAGGATTTCTAGAACCTAGGTCTGGATTCGTCGTTCCAGACGGTGTTATAATGTAGACGTCACGGATGACGTTAAAGACAGGGTTCAGCGAGGAGAGATTAACGATCCTTGTCCCGACAGTCACCGTTGGGGTTGACGTGCTCGTATTCGTATTTAGAAGATCTAGCTCTCTCGTGATCCGGTCTGTAGCGTAGTCAGAACAACTCGGAAGGTTCGACAAGAAATTGGGGTCGTCGGCATTAAACTGCGACAACAGAGCAATCTCAGTCAGCCAAGTTGTATAGTTGAGACTCATGTCGGGAATGTCTGAGCTAGAGCAAAGAGCGAGACCATCTGAGAATTACTGTAGCCAAGAGCCGGTTGAAGGAAGTCCTGGATAAACGGATCGACGATGTTAATCACGAAGGCGTGGTTCCAGGCGATGTTATACGTATTCGTAACGTCTGCCGGGAGCAATTCAAAGGCCTGATACATAACTCCTTGAGACGCCATCGCGGCAAAGAGTTGTCTCATGGAACACGATCCGGGGCCTAATCCGTAGGCTAACTGGGCGATCTGCCCCGTAGTACACCGGTAAGTAATCCATGTCCCCGTCATCGAGTCGAACTGGTAGATAAAACACAGTTCTGTCCCGTTTAGTCCTAGAACAGGAGGAAGGGAATTTAAGGTCGTTCCAACGTAGTTAGTCACTTCGTTCCTAACACTAGAAAATTTGTCAAGGAAGTGTCCCTATCGGATTGTTGGAACACAATAGGACTGTCGTGCCATCGGCGGCAAGAATAAACAAAGACCCGTCAGCGATTGTGACGATATTGCTCTCACCTTGGTAGTTAAATCCGGTTACTGTAAACGGCTCTGGACGTGCGTTATAGATCGGAAGGGGGTCGGGGGATAGAATTCTCGCACGAAGCTGCTCTTGCGGAGTGTCATAGCAGGGCTGACAAACGAGGATTCTAAGATTAAAAAGTTGTTCCCCCCTCCAATCAAATTGGAAGGATAAATCTTTGTGGTTCCACATCCGACCGCAGCGATCACAGACACCAGCCGCTTGTGGAAATCGTGAATTTACTCGGGTATGGCCGTGCGAACGATAACTCACGAATCACCTCCAATAGCTGGATGCTATGGGGCTGATAAAGAGAGGCACGAACTCGTTTATCTGGGAGAACATCACGTTCAGGGCCTTCGTGGCGTCGTCCGAACGGGTCTGCTCAAGATCAGTGGCGTAAATTCTTGCCAGACGATGGGCTAAACAGGCGACATAAGCATCTAATGACAGATAAGGAATCTGGGGATTCGTCGCGTTCTGGGTAACAGCATCTTGTATCTGAGTGAACCGATAATACGCCAGCGTAGGTATCGATCCGTCTGGGACGGGCCATAGCGTAAAAGACGAGGAGATCAAACGATCGTACCAGTAAACCGTTGGATCCCCTTGTTGAGACTTATCAGGTGTACTTGCGTACTCAGTCCTAGAATACGGAGTTATGATGCGGTCTGAGGTTGTTCCGTCTCCGTTAGGAATCTGGATGAAGACGTCAAGCATCATCACGGTGTCTTCAGGAACGGAGTACGTGGCCTGTCCTTGGACGAGGTTCACCGTCTGGAGATCTACCGTCCATAGGGTAGGTCCGAGGCACGCCCATTGAGCCTGAAGGAGATTAGCCTCAGTCTTCGCGTCAGCAAAGTGCTCGGTGACGAGTTCTGATCTGTGGAGTTTAATCCTCCGATAAGCGGCAACGACTAGCTCACCGACTGAGGGTAAGAAACTGTACGAATTACTAGTCTGACCAGAAGTTGTCACTCGAACCTCAACGGGAACGCGGGATCAGGTGGGGATATCATCGTCAGGATGCCATCGGGGAGCGGCACGGTGATCGTGTATGTCGGTGTCGCAACCCCGTTGATGGTCTGCGAGCCTGTCACTATGGCAATCCCAGGTGGCAACGGCATGGTCGCGAGATCACCCGCCCAGCGCAGCAACCCGTAATAGTTGCCATCCTTCGGGACCATGTTCGGCACGGTGTTGCCGAAAGCGTCGGTCTTGGTCCCAGATTGCACATACCAAGTTCCAACCGGCGACCACGCCCAACCTGTCGGATCAGCGCCGCCTGTGTCGATATGCGCGGGGATGTCGCCAGATGGGCCGGTAGAGTCGGGCGACCAGAGGCCAGGGATTTGCTGCGCGACCAATTCGATGTCGGCGAGGGTCGGAGCGGAGACGACGAAGTCAGCCGCTTGAGCAAACGATGCGGTGAAGATCAGTCCGAGAGCGATGATAGCCGATTTCAACATGGCAGCGCATTCACTTTTGCAAGCGTGACGCCGGGCGAATACACACTTACGTTTTGATACCAATAGCCTGTGTCAAAGGTCGAAGGCGATGCCCCGGCTGCATAGGCCTGGCACGCCGTCACCTTGGTAAACTCATTCGTGCGCTTCCAGCGGAGCACGCCAGCAGCGGCGGCGGATGCGAGAGCGCCAGCTTTTGTCACGCTATCAGCGGCACGGGTGACGGAGGTCGTTGTGGTCAGAATTGCGGATGTCGCGCCCGACGATCCAGTCTCGTTCTGTACTACGTCAACCGCGATTGCATCTCCGTTCGTCGTAATCTGAAAGCACGGTTCTGGATTTGCGAGGGTTTGTGTTGGGATGCTGACACGGCCAAATGCCACCGGAATTGTGATTGGCGTATAGGTTGCGCCGTTGTCCATGGAAAGGTTGACGACGCCTGTCCCGGTAATTCGCTTCACATAGGCGGACTCGAAGCGCGCTGACGATCCGAGGGTTATCGCTTGGCAAGTGGTTCCGTTGCCCGCTGTTGCGGTGAGAGACGAAGCCGAATTTGCGACTCCATCGATGCCGGTTTGCGTATTCGCCGCTGTTACATTCGTCGAAACCCATGTCGTCGCTAAATGGCGATCTTGAAGCACCACGTTCGTTGCAGCCGCCTCAACCAGCAACCCCAACGGCGTCCCGACCGATGACGGGGAGTAATCGAAGCGCGGGCCGTAATAGGCGGCTGAGGTCGTGATGACTTGATCGCCTGGACGCGGAGTGGTTTCGTAGGTGACGGCACTTTGCCCTACCATCCACGCTAGAAGGTCAGCGCTGACCGCTGTACTAAGACCTATTGAGGATCCGCTGCCGGATAGTCCGAATTGTATTTGTGACGAGATGACGGCAGCGCCCTTTGAAAATACCTGTTGCCACGCACCTGTGATGGTCTTTAGAACGGATATCCCGGATGAGCTAGTAAAGTATATATTTAACGATGATCCGTCGTTAGTTTTCAGCCATACATCGTTCATCCCACTATTAAGATTTGCACCAACTCCTTGAAACATCCGGCTCAATGACGTAGACGGGGTTGCCCCTAAATTAAGCTGTATCCTCGCGGCAGTTGACGTACCATCGGGCGCTATCGCAAAATTTGGAGTGACCACAGGAGTCACTCCGGTCCCCGTTTGTAGATACAACCATGGCGATGCAAACGTATTGCTCTGCAACAGCAGATTATTCGGCTTGTACGTCAACGCTCCCGTGGCATCCGTCATCGTCGATAGCGACACGCCGGAATAGGTCAGGTTCGATGTGAAATTCCCGGATGGTACAGAGGACTCGCCGAGGAAGTTCTCGGAGAAGACGGGCTTGATGCCGGAGAATAAACTGCCCCTCTGTCCTGCTGTTAGGGCAAATGCAGTTGTGATATAAAGAAGAACTGAGAAGATCAGAAAATATCGAAGTGCCTTCATTAGTTCTGGTATCCTGTCGCAGTGACATAAACAGGTTTATTTTCATCAGCCGTATCAGTCGCGACAGTTACGACGCAGATATAAATATTCTTGCTAATGGAAGTATCCTGGTTAAGAAAACTCAACGGAGGAACAAATGAAGTCTGCGTATACGTGTTAGTATCGCCAGTCGTGACAGCAGGGGCAGACGGAGTGATTGTAAAGGGATCTGCGATTAAATGCTGATTATCCGTATTCGATCCAGCGAAGGCCGAGTTATCTGTACAGGTCGTCGCCGCAGGGTTCTTGTCCCACATCCGAACAACGTATGATCCTACCGATCCCCCAGACGACGTGAATAGGAGGTTTCCGACACCACCGGACCCACCATTTGTCCTGGCGATCGGGACAGAGAACAGACCCCCGACCGAGACACCCGCCGCATGAGACGAGTTTGCAGGGGTCGCAAATTGAACCGGAGACGACCCGGAATCAAAACCCCCGACATTACCTATAACAGTCGTGCTTCCACCTGAACCAGAGGTATTCGCACAATCGTTACCGTTCGTATCCATCGTCGCAGGCTGTGGAGTTCCTGGTGAGTACGTTGCGGGAGGAGACCCGCAAGTTTGGACCACAACCCTTTTCTCCTGGGCTACAGCAGGGATCATGAATGACATCAGGAGACTAAGAACAAATAATTTTTTCATGGACCTGCCTAATTAGTAAGAAACGGAGCCACTCTGGGAAAGTGCCATACGGACAAATCCAGGATTCGTATTACTATTTAAAAGAATCCGTATCCACACCGGAGACACCGCGAGATTAAATTGACTCGAAGTGGTAGCCCCGATAAGATCCGCAAAGGTCGTGTCCCAAGTTACTGAAGATCTAGAAACTGGATTCGAGTAACTGTTTGGGTCGTCATTAGTCGTCTGTACGGTATAATTAACCGTTCCAGAAACAACACACTGTCCGGCCACCTGGGCAGAAGCCCACGAATCTAGGCTGATCCACTGAGACCCCGCGACACCATTCGTACCAATCTCGATCGTTTGTCCAGTCGCTCCTGAGATCACAGCGGACGTTACCGTTGCGTAATCGAGGACTGAATAAACAGCATCGCCTCCGGTATCGATAGAAATCGTTTCAGAGATTGGATATCCAGTGATATCCGTGCCAGACAATGCAATAGTTCTCGCCGTCCCGGTGGAACCAGGAGTGAAGAGAATTCTTCGAGGAGTGTCTAGGGTAGCAAAACCCATAGCTCCGACAGTCACCGTACTCGCCGTGTTTGCCGATGGGGTCACACTTAGAATAGCTTTATACGAATTAACCGTAGCGACGACTGAGGTATTCGTTCCAGTCACCGTCTCGGATACCGTAGCATTCTGGGAGTCCATCCCGACAACCGCGAAGGTTACTGTGTGGTCGTCACCGGCAGACGTGATATACACTGGACTTACAACCGGGAGCCATGCAATCGTAGCTCCAGAGACACCTGATGTCGGAGAGACGTACCTCGTTTGGGACAACGCGCCGTTAATCAGCAGAGGAGTCGCTGTCACTCCTGACTGGGACAAGCAGATACCATTTGCAACGGCAGAACCATCAGCACCGTTAAGGACAAGTCCACCCTTTGCGGCAGGAGTCTGGGACAGTCCCAGTTTAGTCGCGGTAGCCGCAACGAGTGGGCCAACCTGGCATGTACGACTCTGCATTAGACGGTCTTTCCGTGACGGGAGTGAAGTTTGCTTAGAGTAACAGAACCCCTTGAGGTTAATACCGGACCACCACGTTTCATCCCCCCGGTGAGAACATTCGGGAGGCCATGTTGCTCGGTCATAGCGTCACCAAAATTTGCCGCCTTCATTGTTCCTGTCGCAGTCGGGTCAGGTTCCCCAGTGGCCGCGTCATTAACGATGACAGGGAGATCATTAATCCCGTATTTCTTATTGGTCTTTTGCTGGTCTCTCAGAGACCACTCTTTATAGCCGTCCCCAGCCATTAGACGCTCCCGCCGTGTTTCTTATGAAGATGTTCTAGAGTCTTGGCTAAATTAGCAGCCTTAGCAAGGTGAGGACTCTCAGCGTGAGTCGCCTTGTCAATCCTACCCTGTGGAATTTTCTGTCCTTGGGGGACGTGTAGTGCTCTATGCAGATACCCTGGATTTTTACCCACGGCTCCGGCAATCCAGGTATCAGACATCTTAGTTTCCTTAAGAAAGAAGTATTTTGGGTGGATTAGGAGCGCACCCTAATCTAAAGCAACTTTGCGACCGTGCGAACGCCATTGCCACCCAAAATCCTTAATCATCAGCTATCGGTTCTATGGTCTACGACAGCCGAGGCATTACGGGCAGAGCTGAACGGAGACTTGTCAGAACCGACTCGACCACCATCCTTGCGACAAGCCCGGTCCATACGCATCTTAGGCTTCTCGCCCTCGACCTTACCACCACGCTTTCGCTCTTTAACCTTGCCCCCGCGCTTTCGCTCAGAAGCTTCCTTATCGACGTTAGAACCTTGGGCATCATAAGCCTTAGGCTCACCACCCTTGCTCTCGTCGTAGTCTTTGGCCTCGTCAGCGACCTTGCCGCCCGAAGCCCTCTTGTGTGCTTTCATTTTAATCTCCTATTAGGACTTAGGTTCCGTTAGTGATCTTTAGATCACGTCACGCCAATACCGGTTGTAGCAAACGTCGGGACAGAACCCGTGACGTAGACATAACCAGAACCGCTGTCCCAAGCTGTGACACCGACCGAAGACGGATTAGCAACTAGGACAAGCCCTCCTGGAGTCGTGACACTAAACGCGTCAGACATCGCTACGCCAGTCCCAGACTTCACGGAATTAATAAATCGGCAGTCTTTGAACTCCACCCATCTATCAATTCCAGCACTAGCAATCGTAGAGATCGTAGCACCCGAGCCTGAGCCAGTCGGATAGGCAATAAACCGACAGTCTTGGAAACTGTTACGTGGGGTTCCACCAGAGAATAGAACAGTCGAGTTTGCGGCCGTCCTAGCTACCGTGTCGAGACCAAAGTTACAGTTAACAAAAGTGTTCTCACCGCCTCCAACGATCGAAAGACAAGCTGCCGTGGTAGATCCAGCCGAAGCCGCGTCGCCCATGCCACCAAAGTCTACAGCGTTGTAGAAGTTTCGGCCACCTGCTTCAATCCACGCGACCTGATTAGACGAAGACCCGGTAGAGAATCCGTTAAACAGTGAGAAGTTACCGAAGTAACACCCCGTTGCCGTGACGTTAAAGAAATTCCCGGAGTTACCAAACGTCGCCGCGGTGTAAACACCGGTCGGAGGCGCAAAGCGAGCCCTGGCATTCATTCCGGTAGGTGCAGTCATGCCAATCAAATGAAGGGCATTCTTGGCCCAAGTCACCGTCCCAGTCGTTGCCGACGGGGTAATCGTTTGGGCAAGTGCGGTGGAAAGACGGGCCGTACCAGTCGTGTCTCCGGAGCCAACGAGAACGATGACGTCGTTGCTGTCTGCCGCAGCTTTGTTATACGCCTGATAGATCGTGGCGAATGGAGAACCCGCATTGCCCTGATTTCCGTCAGAGCCATGCAGAGGATCAACAAACCACCAGTTCCCCGTAAAGAACGGTGCCCCACCGACGCCGAAGGTGAGAACACCCCCGGCGCTATAGAAGTAATCAGAAACAGTTGTCATGTAAACCTCCGATTACGACGTGGGGAACGAACCGAAAACGGCACGCCAGTCTTGGTACGAGAACGAGAACCTCTCGTAACCCTTGACGAGGAGATTGTCCGTATAGAAGTCTACGAACATATCCATCTCGAACGCGATACGTTGGAGATACGTCAACCCCTGGGTGTTCGTCAGAAGGAACCAGGCGAAGTTACTCGTGAGGTAGTCGTTAACCATATGCCCCTCAGGAAGGCCACCGGCCGTCGAGAGAATGGCGTTAACGTCGTTGTCAGCCGTACCGGGCCGGAGTTCCGTCTTGACGAGGCGGATAGCAACAGGCTCTAGAGTCGGATTAACAACGAGCTTCCGAGCACGGCCCTGAATCTTCAGTCCGGCGTTGTCACGCCAAGTCTGTCGAATCGTGGTCATTGCTGAAAGCAGCGAGGCTTCGTTAAGATCCTGCGGAACGGATGGGATGTTCGCAATCGTAGTCCCATCAATCGGATGGGCCGAAGAGAACAACGCTTGGCCGTCACCACCGACGTTAGCGTCATAGGTCGTGCCGAGGTTCAGGATCGAAGCGCCCTGAATCTCCTTGTACTGGACAAAGGAGAATTGCAGACCGAGGTTACTCGGCTGAAACTGTGCCTTGTACAGGTTGTCGTCGATCGCCTTACGAGTTATTGCGTAGCCGAGAGCGACTTCGATGTGCTCTTGGTTGTACGTATAACGCTGTCCGGCGTTGTTATCAAAGTACGTTCCACCGCCCTCATTCTTCAGGCGAGGAAGACCCATGTAACGCATACTCGTGACGCGCTCAAGAGCCATATTAGATTTGCCGACGGCAAAGATCTTATCGTACTGGAGAGGAATCTCCTTGTACTTCCCTTCAACGGCACGAAGGCCGGGGAAGAGTTCGTCTTTGATCTGGGCTGTATTAATAGCCATTTTTTAATCTCCCCTTATGCGAAGGCTGCAACACCCGCCTTGAAGACTTCATTGTTCCAGCCGACAATAACGTAGTTATACGGAGTCGTAAGATCCGTACCGTTAGCGCTCGGAGGGTCAGTCACAAGACGAGTAATAATGAAGGGAAGAGCCAGTGTCGTAGTCGGAGTCGTAATCCCCTGCGTAGACTGACCGGTTAGCGTATTCCCGAGAACACCTGAAACACTGGTGTACGAGAGATTAACGTTCTGGCCGACGGAGGCTTGGAGGATAGCCGTGGCTTGGGTAGACTGAACAAGGAATTCAGTATCCGGGCTATCAATAATATAAGCCTTAACCGTACCGTTAGCATCCGAACCGGGCCAGTATCGCGACCAAACGGTACGACCTTGTGACACAGAAAGATACTTACAGCCCCAGAAGACACCGCAGGGATTAGCCAGAGGCGTCCCAGAGTTATAGATCGTACTAGAATACTGCTGGATAGTTCCATCGGCAGTCGAGTACGTCGGGGCAACAACGTCACCAGAAAAGATAGGCGTTGAGTCAGTCGAAGCAATCAATCGTTCAGTTAGACGGAAATTCGGGCCGGCACCTGCGAAAGTGCCTTCGGGCGAAAATCCGAAGGGGGCGAGAACATTCGCCATTGTGAAACTCCATTTTTGAAGGAGGTTCAGTCCAGTCGCAAGCGTAGCGGTGAAACTGATTTAGGGGGATCTCTAAACAGCGTGTTTAAAGTATTTGAAATCTTTAATAAGCAGCGCGCGTATTAAAGGTTATTAAAATTAGTCTTCCTGCGAACCCACGGGCCGCATGATCTCGTGTCGGACGACCTTCAACTGGTCGGGGTACTCGTCACGAGAAGCTGTATTCGCGGGGGTTTCGTGGAGGCGTTTCTCAGAATTAATGACCTGATCCAGAGCCTCTCGTTTGTCCGCTGCACGACGGGAATCGGCTAGAACCTTAGGAATCTCCATCAAAATCTGACCGCCGGCCTCAATCGGACCTTCGTGTCCTGCCGGCATCAGCCAGGGATGTCGGGAGGCCGGAACGGCACGCCAGCCAGTCCGAAGGAGATTAAGCATGTGGTATCTATTGTCCTTGCCAGTAACAGTCTGGGCACGCCACTGGTATTCCCAACCTTCAGGAGCAAGGGTGGAAGGAATGTTTAGCTCAGACGCTTGACCACCATCCCAACCGTTGAGATCGTCAAGAATCTCCTGGGCACGTAACTCGGCGTCACGCACAGAATCAGAACGGGTCTCCTGGCGGAGATTCTCAGTATGTCCGATGGTTTCGTCATGGTCGGCATGTCGGGAGAGATGGCGGAACTCTTTACGACGTAGGTCGACTTTAGGATTATTGCCAGACTCTTCTCGGAGTCCCTCAATTGGCAGATTCATATTAAATCCTCGATTCTTGATAGTTCGAAAGGGTGCACCACAATCCCAACATTCATAACGACTCGGATCACTACCTTCAGAAATGTTTGTACCGTGGCAATAGCGACATTTATCAGGAATAACCCACTCAGAATTCAACCTGCTCGACTCATCTTACCCTCAGAAATCAAATCCAGTTTATTCTGGGCGTAAATCTGAAGGAGTTCATTCTTTGTCTTATTTTCGTATCCGGGGACTGTAGACAACGTGTCAAGAGCCGTCTGGACCTCGGAGGCTGAAAGATTCACGGTTCCAGGACGTTGGGCACCAGGAGACTGAGTGATGTCACGTCCAACAGGAGCAGACGTAGGGCTTCTGGCGGACTCACGACGTTGTGTCTCGACCTGACGGCTTGAGGAAACGCCTAATTCTTGGTTAATAAACGAGAAGTACCCGTCAGAGTCTGGTCGGTAGCCCTCATCGACTGCGTCTTCATGGGCACGAACCATTTTCTTCAGAAGTTTCGGGTCACGAACGAATTCAGGATGTGCCCGGACCCAAGAAGCTGATTCCGGAGACAATGTTTGTGCCATTTGCTCGACAGGATCGTTAAGAACCTGGATTGGCTGACGAAGAGGTGTTTTGACCTCTTCCTCAAGGGCCATTTTACCCCTTTCGGCCTCAACGATACGAGCATTCGCCTCAGAAATTCGATCCTGAGCATCACCGGCCTTCTCAAAATCACCAGATTCCATCGCGACACGGTAGTCGGTCTTAGCCGCGATCTTATCTTTTTGGAGGGAATCGATAATTGTAGAGACCTGGTCTTTCTTAACGACCGTAAGATCCCGTTGAGCCTCATGAGCCTGCTTTACAGCATCGGCGATCAACCGGTCTTTCTCGGCGAGTCGTCGGGCAGAGTCCTGTTTGGCCTTCTCGACCTGCTCCTTGAGTGTTTCAATGCCTTCATCGGCAGAAATCACAGGAGTCTCAGTCTTTACTTTCTCCGGGGAGAGTTCAACCTTGACTTCATTATCTTGAACCTTAACTTCCGGTAGAGTAACCGTAGTATCCGTCATACAATCCTCTCGAACGTGTGCCCATTAATTCTATTGTGTAGGCGACCTATCGCCGCATAAAGTGCCCAACTGAACCCTGAGGCTGAAGAGAAGTCAGTCTCAAGTGATTCTGCTCCGACGGTTCCGTCCCCTAAGATGACGGCAATGCCGACACCCTGGATTTGACCCGCTTCTGCCTTTTCGAGGTATTCTTTTAGAATCTCGACGACAGATGTAATAGGTTCTCCTTTCGGAGTCGGAACAGAGTACCCAGGAAAGGCTACGACCTGTCCCATCATAAAACCAAAAGAAGTGGCGGGTGAATCTTCTCGGAAACCCGGCCATACAACGTCTGGATCGTCTCTTCGAGAGACTCTCGAATAGTTGTCTCATCGGTCCAGGCAGCATTCGTACCAGCAGACATTCCACTATCGTCGTCTACCGTAATAACTGCGTAACCTATGGCTGCAATCTTGCCTGCACGGGCCAGAGAGAGAAGATGCTTTGTTGCAGCAACCATATCCGATTGCTTCTGCATAGGAAGTGTAAGTTTTGATTCAGACATTATTTTGATTTCTTTATCAAGTAGGAAACCTCAAAGCAAAGTTTACCTTCTTCATCGTATTTAGGGAAAAGTGCGATATCTCCAGGTTTTCCATCTTTACCAAGGACCGCATCAGGATATCTTTTACGTTCCATCGCTTTATCCATAGAGGTCTCTACCGAACGCGGCCAACTATGTAGAGGAGAAAATCCTGAATCTTCCGAATAGTCGATCCATTCTTTCTGGAGGGCATCTGAAATTTGGACTGGGACGTATCGTACTTTTGTCCCTTCTCGCGCCCAAACTGACATTAAAACACCAGATCCGGCGCAGGGATCACGAGTTCAACCTGGGTGTCAGACAACAGAATGCAGTGTCCTGTCTTTGATCGGATATCAACCTTCAGACCATTTGACGGACGGAACATAACCCATTCACCCACGTCTGGGTTCAACCCGTGGAAGTGAACCCGATCGTCGTCAACAAAGGCAATAGGACCCTTCTTGAGGATTAATCCAGCCTTACCTTGATATCTGTCTTCGTCTCGAATCTGGTCTGGGAGGATAATCCCACCAGTAGTTTTATCACCCCGCATATAGATACCAACGAGGATTTTATTCAACGGGACAATGAACTCGGAGAGATCGCCGATACGTTCGACAATCTCATCGACGGGGTCTACGTCATACACCATAGTCATAAGCGGCATTAAGTCTCATATCCTTTTAGAAAACCTTTAGAAGAAACAGGTTTCTCTGGGTTAGAAAGGTCTGATTGGACTTCGTTCATTTCTTGAAGGGAGTGTCGGAGTCCTTTGATGAACCCGACACGTTCCATATAGGAAGGATAGTCAGAAGCAGGAGAAGACGAAAGGACTGTACACCGATCTATAATTATCGCTTCGATTCGATTTCTAAGAGCCCGGTCAAATCGGACTTGATAACCGTCCATTATTTCTCCAAGAACCTTTTCATTCGGGGTTTAAACTCAGATTTAATGAGACTGAAATCATTCATTTCGGATCTCGTGAATAAAACAGCCGATTTTTCATAGGTCGGTGCTTCCTCGATTATCATACTTCCGGTAGACTTATCAATCGAGAGGCCGCACCGCTTACTGGCGGCACCCGGTAAGAGCAAATCACGAAGATAGTCTGGTGTAATGTTAACAGGATGATCCATTTACTCGCCCATAAACTTCTGAAGACGTTCTTTAAGATCCGGAAACTGACCTAAAGACTTCTGGATGTCTTGTCTTGTGTACAGCGTTCGATACCTAAGTGCTGACGGGACTCTCATGTCACACATCGTAATGGCATCGTCAGCCCAAGAGAAATCGAGTTCGATACCTGCCCCGAAAAGAGAGTTAACCCGATACCGGAGTTCAGGTAGGACTTCCGTAGGCTGTAGGTCCCGCTCGTCGGGGACCGGGAGTAAAGAGAGTTGAGTCATTTCTCAGCAGGACCTGCCTTTTTGCCGTACTTTCGAATCTTGTCTAGGCGGCCTTCCCCCGACATAGCACCAGCATCCATATCAGGATACTTGTGAACAGAGCCACCATCCTTCCGCATCATGCCAGGAGGACCCCCCATAGGGGCTGGGGGCATCCCTTGAGGAGGCATCGGCGGAGGCATAGGGCGTGCCACCGGAGGCGGGACGACACCCGGAGGAGGCATCGGAGGCCCTGGGGGTATCCCTTGCGGCATCCCAGGCTTATCACCGCCCGAGGGGGCTATGATAACGTTTACAGTCGTGCCCTTCTTAGACTTAACAGAACCGCCCTTGGCACGTTCTGGCTTAAGATCTTCAGGGCGGACCATCTTTTTGATAAGAGCTTTATCTTCCTTTTCATCTCCGTGGCGAGAAGGACGATCCAGCCGCATCCTCGGCTTCTTGCCTTCGACGGAACCCCCACGCTTTCGCTTCTTTCGAAGGGAAGCCATACCGTGATCGTCCTCGGCAGCTTCAGGGGACTCGGCGTTAGCCGTACCGACGCGATCGTTCTCAGTCTCGATCGGACTGTACTTGGCAGACATCGTCGTATATGACTGGTGTGGCCTAGAGTTAGCTTTCATCTTTAATCCTTAGATTTTCTATCGAGGCGCCTACGGGGTTTCTTCCCCTCAACAGATTGGCGGTTTACACGACCACCGCGTTTTTGACCAATATCGTCATTTCCACTATCCCCAACAGTATCCACAGGATCAATACCCTTCGTTGGAAGAGGAGCATTCGGACGAACACTCGTGATATACGATCCCCACTGATTATCGAGTTTGTCGCTTAGATTCCTAGCCCGAGTTCGATTCACATATGGGCCGTAAGTCTTACCAGTTCCCTTATGGAAGACACTCCAACTCGCCGGAGATCCATCATCAGCCATTATTCTGTCTCCGAAGTAGCAGCTTGAGCATCTGCCTGGTGATCTTTAGATTGCAAAGAGTGGTCGTTTTGATGGTCTTTTGATTGCATTAACCGATCGTGCAACTGGGCAGAAGTCTGACTCGCAGCGGCGGCATGAAGGTCTTGTGAGTGCTTCAACCGAGTATCCGCAGATTCCATTTCCTGGATCTTAAGATCATTCTGACTCTCAATCAGCCGTTGCTGGATCTCTTCTTGAGACGTCTTCGCCTTCGTCTGAGAATCGGTGATCTTGGCCTGGGCGGCCATCAACTGAGCCTGTGCGGACTGCTGCGCAGCCACTGCCTTAGGATCAGGTGGAGGAGGAACTGTAGACGGATCTTGTGTAAACGACGCTGGATTATTGATCCCGAGAGTCCTTAGGACGTAGTCAAGCACGACTGAGATCTGGAACAAACTCGGATTTGCCGAAGCCATCTGGTACAATGCCTGGGCACGAAAGATTCGTTGGATTTGTGAAGACGTATTAGGATCGGCACGAGGGACAAGATTATAGTCTGTCAACGCCTTCGTGAGTTTCTCCGAATCCCAATTAGGATCACGGTCTTGGTTAAACTTCCAGAAATCTTCTGGATACTCACGGAAGAGGTCACGAAGGAGTTCGAACTCTTTTGACTGTGCGGTGTGAAGCCGCTTGTGGACGGCGTCAGTTATCTTAATGGCCTGCTCGATCAGTGCGATCGTGGTTCCAACCGGTTGCTCTTGGCGACCTTCACCGACAGCCATGTCAGCAATACCTGCTAGACGGGAACCCGACTCGACGATGGTATCGTACAGAGCCTTGATACCTGGACCAGCTTCCTTATACGGCAGAGGCATGACGACCTTACGGATGTCACCGTCAGGAGCCATCGAAACGTCGATAGGAGCAAAGCCTCCAGGCGGGACAGAGATATCTGTGGTGTTCTGTTTGTCAGATCCCTTTGAGACCAGCCCACCGGGGAAGTTACCAAAGATTCCCGAGTCAATCATGACACGGAGAAGAGCTGTCGCGGCCGTCGTAGGATTACCGGCTATCTGGATTAACCCGATGTCGTAGAAACCAAATCCAGGAACGAAAGGAAATTTGACGAAGACTTCGCGAGGGCGCTCCATCTTGTCTTCTTCACGCCAGTTTCTTCGAATCTCTAGGATAGTCCTAGACGACTTCTCTATCGTGACTTTGTAAGGACGTGGGAGACCGGTCGGTTCACCCTTCTCCTTATGCTCATCACCGGGAAGGTCGATCTGGCAGTAGCACTCTAGGATCGTAAACGGGGCATCTTCGGGGCGTTGCCCCGTCGTCCGGACACCAGTGACCTCTTGGATCTCGGCATCGACGGACGTCAGGGGCTGATACGCGGGTTGACTGAGATCGACGTCCCGATAGACCTTAAGATACTGCATCCGTTTCATAACGGACTGCCGCATTCTTGACGTAAAGGTTACACGATCAGCATTTGCGAGGTCGGTGGCAGCGTTAGAAACACAGATGTCAGCGGCATCAACGGATTCGGAGACAGGGCGGCGGCGAATAGGGCAGCGATAGACTTTCTTAAAACCACTTCCACCGGCAGCGGTCCAGAGAAGCATTCGTTCTGTGTCTGGAACGTACTCGGAGGCTGTTCTAGTGAGGTAGTAATTGAAATCGTCTTCAAGGAGTCTTGCAAGATCGTCACCTTCGATAACGTCACGGGACAATTTGTTCTCGACCTTAACCGGGCCTCCCGTAGGGAGAAGTTCTGCTCCGGCCGTGGCCTGAAAGCGAAGGCAGGCTTCGAGAAGCATCGTACTCCGGGATCTACTCGTATTGTCTACCCCGGCAGAAGCACCGGACTGGGAGTTACTCGGCTTCTCAATCTTTAACGCGAGGAGTTTAATACCTTCTGCGCGCTCTTGAAGCCAGTCTTCACGAGACATCTCGTCTTCTTCGATACCTCGAAGGAGATCCTCGCAGAGAGTCCCTAACGACATATCGTCTAGAGTCTCAGCAAGATTTCCATCAAATCCGGTATCTTCTAGAGACTTCGTAGGTCCATGGGCATTTAACGAGATCTGTACAGAGCCGTCTGGAAGGACTACGACAAGATTTGGTTTCTCAGGTTCTGACTCCATCTTTGAGGAATCTAGGACAACGGTCTCAGCCGAAGATGACTGATCTTTAGGATCAGATTCTCGAAGGAGTCTTGTTGAGATCAATCCAGCCATTCAGATATAATTACCCAAAATAATGAAGCCTTCGTGACTGTTGTTTCTCGGGGCCGTACAGGAGCCTCTCGATACTCTGATGGCTCTCGTCTTTACGCTTGGCTAGATCCATTCTGCGGAGATGGATAATCCCGTTTATCATCGCGTCGGCGAGATCGTCATGAGCCCCACGGGGAAGAGAAGCAAGTTCGTCTTCTACGGGTTGAGCCCAGTCAGTGTCAGGACGCCAGATCAAACCATCGGCAAAAAGATGTTGGACTGTGTACGCCCTCGCAACCTTGTCCATCCGGCCTGGGTCGTGTAACGCGACTGTCCAGGGTTCTCGGGAGAACAGCCGCCTCATTTCCTGTTCGACAGATATACCAGAGGCTTTGTTCTCTATGATTAGTTTATCGACCTTGAACTTTCGGCAGTCGGCAGCAAGATGCTCGACGACTCCCCAGTTCTGTCTTTTCCGCTCCTCGAACTCTTCCTTGGTCTCTCCGTGCATCTTGACGATGTCGGTCCTACCGTGGAGGGTTAACCTCTTGTGCCACGCATGGATTAACATCAGACGAGGAGTACCGAACTGTTCTGAGTACCTTTGCTCTTGAGAGGTTTCTACCCAGGCCCCGATGATAACTAAGGCTGAGTAGTCGTTCTCTTTCTTCTCAGTAAAAGCGGTATCGGCAGAGGCTAGAATAAACTCGAAAGGTGGGAACAACCCAGGCTTGACATCGTTGGCAGCCATAGCCTCCCGGTCCCAGATCTTCCAGTAGTCCCTCTTGATAATGCCGCCACCACGAGGCTCGGGCCGTTGTTGGTACTGACCTGCCCAAAGGTAGGGGCGGGTCTTATACGGGCCTAGGACGGAATCAGGATACTTCTCCGGCCACGCTAGTTCGCCGTCGTAGGTCCTAGGGTCTTTCCACCCGATACTCGTTTCACACCTTGGTTCCTGGAATTCCATCGGAACGCAGTTACCGCTTACTGAAACAATACCATTTCGGCGAACTACGAGAGCGGTAGAAGGAACACTAACACAGTATACAGTATCGTCGTAGGCAACGGACTTTATATTCTCCTTCCGAATCTTTGTATACCACTTCCTCGGAAGACCCTCCATTTTACTCGTATGAATATAAAGGGTATAAATAAACCCCCCTGGAAGAATGTATCCATTGAAGGGCCTCTCCGGAATCTCCCGTCTTTTTTTACTCGCCGCCCAACCGGATTTGATACAACATTCTTGGATACCGTCTATCAACCTCTCTGAACGAGAAGACATTGTCAATCCGTTTCCATTTCGTCCCGCTGCACAACCATCACCTTTGACGAACGTAATGATAAAGAGTTTCAATAGGTCGGGGGAGAGACTCCGAATTATCGAGGGTACATATTTAGTATGAGAATTCCCTAATGGTTCTAATGCCTCTGCGAGACTCTTACTACCTATTGCAAACTCAAGACAGCCTCCAGATTTACGGAGGGACTTTCGGAAATCGAATGGAGAATTAATCAGAATTTGTTCGATCTCGTCTGCTAAGACCCCTGGCTTTTGAATGATACGGGTACAGCAAGACTTGACACTAGAGCATCCCTCACTCAGATACCATCCCATAAACTCGGCGAGAACTGATGATTTCCATATTTGACCCCCGAACATAATTTCTTCGGTGTCTGACCCCTTCCAGTTGACTGCTTGAGGGATATAGAAATCTTTCGGAAGATCTCTTGCAGGGGCAACACGCCAATCTGTTTTTTTATTAATCTTCCAATCATTCGGGATTTTATAAAGCATACGGTGGTCTGGGGTGACGAGAAGATCAGATGAGTTTGAAGAGTAATGAATCATTTCGCCAGTATACTTGTACGAAATGTACTTTGTGGGGAATTCCCACTGAGCTTGAAGAGTCTTGGGATTAACCGCTAAAATCTCGGAACAGACGACATTGTCTGGATTTAGATCTGAAAACTTTACCCATCCACAGCGAGTTAGAACTTCAGTCTCTTTGTCATAACAAAGATGTTCGTAATTGGGGTATTCCTCGATGATTACCCCAGAGACGTCTGACTCGTTGACCCTCTGGCCGAGGACGATAATAGCTCCGTCAGCGAGATCGTTCAGACGGTTCTGCATACTCTCTCGGAACCAGGTTACGGTGTCTCCCCGGACAAGTTCAGACTCTGCCTCAGATACTTTGTGGAGATCGTCAGCCAGAATTCTGTCGCCGCGCTCACCAGTTCCAACGCCCCCGACACTAGAAGCAAACTTCCAGCCTCGTGCTGTGTTAGATATTCGTCCAACGCCTTCTTTTGTGACACGAACGAGTCTTCCATACAGCTCCTGGTATTCTTGAGATTGGACGAGATAGCAGAATTTCTCGTTGTCGCGCTCTGTAAGGGTTGAAGAGTACGAGAAGGAAACATACCGTAGATCGGGTCTCTCTCGGGGTCCCCATTCCCATGCCGGGAAGAAGACGTTAAGCATCATGGATTTCATGAAGCCGGGGGGGACGTTAATTAGGAGTCTCTTAAGGTCTCCGTCTGAGATCGCTTCTAGATGCTCTGCTATCGCAGCGATACACCAGCCTTCGACAAAAGGAATAACTGGCTCTAGGACGTGCCAGAAGTACCGGATGAACTCAATTAAGCTGTCGCGGTGCAAGGCCCGCAACGATCTGAGTTCTGTCTCCCTCGTCGCTCGGGCTAATTCGAGCAACTCTCTCCTCGATAAAGGCTTTGAGTTCAATGTCAGATAACCTATCAAAATCTCCGGGTCCGCCTACTTCGACTTCCTTACGGTCACGCCAGGAGTCTCTACGACGGTTCTTGAGCCATATAAAGGCAGCGGCAGTGTCAGGTGGGCAGAACTCTCGGTATTCAACCTTAGTGCCATCGGCGAGGATCTTAACGGTGTCGTAGGAATACCCTATGGCTCGGTGATACAACGCCTGCTCGACACGCTCGTCTAGAGCCTCCTTACCTGTCTTACAGGCGTCAGAGAACTCAGGATACTGAATACGCCACCTCTCGACCTGACGGGTAGAGACAGAAAAGAAGTCGGCAAGCTCTACGTCAGTGGCCCCAAGGAGACACAACTTCTCTGCTTGGGGACAGAACTCAGGACGGAACTTAGACGGTGCTCCAGGCCCTCTGTCAGGTGTGCCGGCAGGGAGCTGCCTCTTCTCTGGGTCTTTAGCGTACTTAGCCATGTCTCTCCCTACTTTACGATGGACAACTTAGGCTTTGACGAAATGCTGGAGATCAAAGCTCGCCCCATCTCACACCCCAGGATATAAAGCGGAGACACAGGGTCTAGGTCGGAGATCCTTAGGATTAGAATTCCTAGAGCATCGGCTCTCTGGGATACCTCGTCAAAGTAGGGACAAGCAGTAGGAAAGGTGTCTTCAGCGGAGAGGACGAGGTCTTCACTCAAAGAGGTCTCCTTTATGAGAGAACTAAAATCTTTAGAGTTCCGATGTGTCGAATCCTGGCTGCGAGAACTCTTCCCGACTCTTCTCGAACGACATCTTCATAATAGACATTAGTAGAATCTGGGAGATCTTTAAGAACTTTCTTGAGTTCGGAAACAGTCATCAACGAGTACCGTCTGCTTTGTAGTAGTGGGAGAAACAGAAAGGATTGTCGGTATCACAATTTCTATTGTTTAGAACAGGTAGGAACATCCACCTAGGCTAAGAACAAAGACAAGGAGTAGGATTCGTCTCATATCACGTCCCTAAGTAAAGAACTCCGGGCCGGAACCTGGGCTACTCGGCGTACCTTACAGTGTGGAAAGAATTGGGGAGGGCGCTACCTTCCAGAACGTAGCACCTAGGCGTCAGGTCTTACTGGTCTATCCCTGACAGAACGGACACTATTACTAGGCCGCGGCTCCCCAAACTAATTAATACTGGCTGCTATGATCTTAGCAAGGATATAAAATACTGCTCCAGAGACAATTGCTCCGAAGAGAACTCCTTCAAAGAAATGGATCATGGCTTCTCTTGGGTCTTAGAGAATGTGGTGGGCCTGTCACTGAGTCGTCCGGATATGGTGTGGTTAGGCCCATAATCCGGGGAGAGTATTGCTCCCTAGGGATATAACCGAACCCCCTTAGAACGATCTAGTGACAGGCCCACATCTCGTAAAGGAGATGTTAGTCCATTGTTGCCACAAGAATCCCTAAGTGGGGTATGAAGGTTATCTTCCGAAGAGTTACAATCAATTAACTCTATAGATAATTATATCATATTTTGGAGACAAAGTCAACCCCTAAATCGACGAAATCGTAAGAAAAGTACAAAATAATACAAAAAAGATATAAATTTTATATCGGAGGATATATTTCTGGTGTGTTTCTACGGAAAGGTCGAATATTTTCCCAAAGTATATAAAAATTTTTACACAGAGCTGAATTGGAGTACCCGGCCCTAATAGAGGGGGGTACGGGGGGTCATCCCAAATCCCCTCCTGTGACATTCTTGCCACTAGAGAACATTCAGGGAACAATGCCCTAGCTTCCGGTCAGGACGAAGAGAAGACGAGTAGAACATAAAGAGAACATGAGGCGAACCACAGTGACTCTTCAATGCTTTGACCTACACGACGACGCTAAGACCTAGCCCTAGTCATGTGCTAGACGCTGGCACGAGGAATTACCGTCGTGTCCTGGCAAGTACCCTATAGAGCTTGCCGCGTCCTATGGCTCCCCTGATGACCTGTGACAGTCCGGTTGAGTCTTAGTGAAGCCCTCAACCTTAGGAGTATCTTGTTGTCCCGCCTAGTGAACCCTAGGCTCGGCTCCGGTCAAACCGGACGGATTGCATCCCCGGGACAACGCTATGACAGTCTCACACCTTCCCCCTTGTGTCAACACCGAATGTCCTTTTAAGATACGACATAATGGAATACCTGGTATGTAATAAGATCATAGCTATCCGAAAGATTCCGCTTGACATTCCCTAGGAGCCTGCTATTCTCCTGATATTGCTTCACCTTGGAGCAATCCGGTTATTCCGGCTCTTCCGGTCTTAGCCCGAATTGTGCAGGAGGCCCTAATGAACTACCGAGGCTTTATCATCCGATGTGATGCTCAAATGCCGGGCACCTTCTTACTCACGTATAAGGGCCGCCCTTGCGGACGCCAATGGTCCCTACAGGCCGCCAAAGGGCTCGTCGATCACATGCTCAGCTAGTAGGGGATTGAAGTGGCACAAAGAATCACGAAAGCCTACCTCGAGGCTCAACTGGGAATCCTCTCGAAGCTCCTAGGCTGGGACTGCACGTCCGATATATGGACAGACGGTAAAGCCTGTGTCGGTCGGGTGTTTATAGAGTCCGGATCGAGGATCAACGGTCGATGGTGGCACATTACTATGATAAACAACGATACCGGAGGAGAGGCTAGGATCGCCTCCGAAGAAACTGCGAGGCACATGTCAATCCTTATCGACGGCATGATTAAAAGTGCCGCTGAAATGAACGCGAACATAAAAGGGGAATCACATGCGGGAGTCTGAGAATCCTTTCCACGGGCCGAAACTAACCATGGCTGATTATGCCGGCGATCTTGTCGCTGTAGGTGTCGTCTTTGTTACGATCGCAGTCCTGGCCTTTGTCGCCCCGCACTATATGTTTTGGAGATAGGAGGATCAAAGTGATAACGGTCTATTTTAACCACGACATGCATATTGACTGCCCTACGGTCGTCGTGGCCCGTATCGTATGGGACTTGTTAGTCCAAAAATTTGAAATGCAATCCGAGAGGCCATAACGCTTTCGCTTTGCCGATTCGAAAGGACCGGCTTTGCCAAGGTGTTAGGCCATACTTTCGTGGTCGCTTGACCTTGCTTAGGAGGATAAAATGCTACACTGTAGCCTAGCCGGATGGTTTATTTTCTATCTCCTATTTATGAGGTAGAGATGGATCACTGCGAAGACCTCAGGGGATTCTGCCGCGCGATGGTAGAAGCCGGATATATGCCTTTAGACGAGTACCTACGGCGATATGGTGAAGACGTTCTGTCGCCTGCGCCTCTCACATTTGAGCGCCGTCACGGCATTAAGAGGCGCCTCGTCCAACTCCGTCTAGTTCCTCGGTTCGTCCCGCCTAAACATACGATAGGTGGCACCTATGACATTTAACCTTCGTCGAGATCGCCGACTCCGCCAAGACTCCATCCCCGTCAGAGAGCTTGATAGGGTTGACGCCCTCGACCGCGAATCTTCGGTCCCGATGGCGTCTTGCTCTAACTGGCTAGTCAAAGGCTTCAAAGGAGGCGAGCGAGGAGGGACTAAGGGCTCGGGTAAAAAGGTCGGCGACGGGGTCGAAGCTAGGAACGCCTCTAGGAGTGGCTACCGTGACCGTGAGGAGCAATTCGCGGTCCTTAAGGCCAATGTCCTAGACCTTCGGCGGAAGCTCGCCAGAGATCCCCAGAACGCCGTTTTGATCCAGTTAAACAAGCGGCAGACGGCTACGCTCCAATGGCTTGCCGAATTGATCGCCTCGAAAGACAATCTCATACGGGCCACGGTATCCCGCGACAAAACGGAAACACGTTCCGACCAGTTACAGCCTATCAAACGCCTCGAAAGGATTTAAGATGGCAGACCTTAAATATCCACCTTGCGCTTGCACGTTTGTTTCGATCGGCAAGCCTCTAAAGACAAATGGGTGTAAAATCCACGGCGATCTCCCCTTTCTTTGTTCGGAGTGTTCCTGTTCCGAGTATCGGCCTTCGAGGGCACCATTCGACCGCTCGCCCTGGCCTTTGTGTTCATGCGGCCATACCGCCCAGGATCACACGGCATAACCAAACCTTTTAGACCCTGCCTTAATTATGCCATATTAGGGTGATTTAAGGCAGTCCTAAGCGGTCACGGTGTAAACCGGAAGATGCTTTTAAGACTGGGCCTAGGCAGATACCTAGGGAATGTGATCTAGGCTACGTGCCAGTGTTCTGTTTGTCTATGTGTGGTAAGGATATAGTCCTAGGAATATAGTCCTAATAGGATTTACCTAGAACGTACCCCGGAAACCAGGGCGTGCCCGAAAGGTCCGCTTAGTAACTTCCGCCACATGAGTCCGATAGCTTTCTGGATAGCTCGGTCTCGCAAGAGGCCACCGCGCAAGTTGACACCTTGTGCAGCCACGCCCCTAGATCAATCGGGTTATTCCCGCCTGCCAGTAGGATTCGTCCCGCTGGCGGACAGAGTAAGTTAGGCTCTGTCAGCGCAATCTTTGTCCTTTGCGTGTTTCACGGCGTCTAAGTCGCAAGATGATAGTCGCTTGTTTAACGTGCATTTAATTGGGGGGATAGGGTGAGGGCAATAATCCTACATGCTACATTTGACCTTTCGGGGTCGCTGGCGTAGCATTAAACCGTTAGCGTCCCAAGACCCAGGGGCGGACTTGTCAGGAGTAGGTCCGGGTTCAGCGTCCTAGTCTTCTAACGGTTTAATCCTATGCCAGATAAAAATAGTTTGGTTTAGGGAAAATAGGGCTTGACACATCCGGTTAAGTCCTTATATTCGTATCACCTTCAAGTGGCATAGCGTTTAGGGCATTTTTAGTGTCTTAGACCCTATGCCAAGGCTTAGGGGCGGTTCAATCCTGATCCGTCGTTTCGCTAAAAGTAAGGTTACGCAAATGTCTGTTTTCAAAGATATCAAGATTCTCGACAGGTCACTCGTGACTTTCGGGCGTACCTACAAAGAAAATCGGGAGCTTGCTCACGATCTTGCCGTTTCGGTGATGTATCACACTGCGGCGCACCGTCAGCTCTCCCCTAAGGATCGGTCAGACAAGCTTCACCGCTTTTACGACATTCTGAAAAAGGCCGATCAAGACGCTTTCCGCCAATGGGCTTCGGCGCTTGTCACTTGGAAGATCCAAGAGAACGGCAAGGAAGTGACGAAGCGTTGGCTCTCAGGCTCGCGTGACGAAGCCGGACTCTTTGCCTTCAAGATCATCGAAGGGACAAAGGTTCAATCGGATCAATTCGCGGCAGATATCGACCGTATTGATTCTCTGCCGAGTTTCTTCGATCATGAACCCTCAAGCCGGCCTCCGGGATTTTTTGGAGATACAGAGCTTCTAAAGGCTCTGAAAAATCTTTTAAAGAAAGCCTCGGACGGGCGGAAAGAAAATCGAATCTCTGACACGGTTTTCAACATCGTCGAGATCGCCGAGCTGCAAATCGAGAAGAGCCTGCAATCGACCGGAAGGCCTCTAGGCGAGAGTCAACCGGCTTCAATCGTTCCTCCGGCGGACCTTTCGAAAGCTCAAGAATCTCAAGCCAAGACTGCCCGTCACGGTGGCAAGGCTCTTGAGGCGAAAGAGGAAAAGGTTGCGGCTTAGTTTCATGAATTAGGTGCTACACGAGCAAGCTCTTGTGAAGATCGCCGCCTAATTAACTCCCCCCGGTTTTCTCTAGGGTTCCTGAGTCGGAGCTTTAGAGGAAACCGGGGCTTTTCTGCGTCCAGATTTCGAGACTTTGAAAGGGGCCTCTTGGCCCTTTGTCTTTTCCGACTGGTGGCCACATAGGTGGCCCATAAATCCAATCTTCGAAGGTATGAGAGGGTCCTGTGGTCATAACGGTTTACGTCACTGAAACAGATATCGAGAGCGGCCGGAAGTATACTCTCACGTCTTGTCCTATTGCGTTCGCCCTGTCTCGAATCACTAGAAAAAGGATTAGTGTCGGGGCGCGACGTTTTCGTGAAGTGGGGATGAGTACCGACTATCCCCTACCTGCCTCGGCAGTTAGTTTTATTGCTGCGTTTGATCTTGGGAAAGAGATTCATCCGTTTTCCTTTAAGGTTAATATCTAGGTGGCCCCATAGGTGGCCCCATGGCTTGGTAACGAAGATTTTCATGCCGCACATAGAAGCAATCTTCTCCGTAAAGACCCCGGATGGTACTCTAAGTTCTCGTGGTCTGAATCCACGGATCTGCCTTATCTTTGGCCGGTTTAATCGGGGGATCACGATAAGACTCTATTAGCTAAGTTCCACCTAGGATTTAACAGGAGGGGAAGATGGCACTATCCGTTGCGTCGACGGCCAACGACTACATGCAGGAATTATTCAAGACTCCGGCGAGGGCTATGGTCTTGTTTTTAGACGTGTCCAAAGATCTCCCGTGGAAAGACCGATTGCGTCTTCAAGTTCAGGTCAACACGGTGTCTAAGTGTCTCTCGTGTATCCCTGCCGACGATCTTGTTCCGGCCATAAAATGGCTTCGGGCAATGTCCGGCCAGAATGCCTAAGGAGGTTTGAATGTTGTCGGATAATGATTTGGTTTGCGCCGTCTTCGCTGTTCTAGTCATCCCTTTGTGCATTCTAATTGGATACGTAGCCTACCTAGATCACCGCCATTTAAGGTGAACCTAAAGGAGAATCTAATGCAAGTCTCGGATCTTAAAGTCGGCGACAAGTTCACTTTTGAGTATACCGTGAAGTGCTGCCACGACGCCGGAGTCCGTTGCGAGGCCTCGAATGGGGATATCCTCCGATTTAGCAAATATGAAAGAATCCATTCCCGGACGTATCGGGCCTCGATTCCGATAAAAGTCGGGGATATCGTAAGAAGCGCTCATCTTTGTCAGAGTCAGCGGTACGAGGTTCTCGGAATTAACGGGACACTTGTCTGGATACGCGATCTTAACACCTCCCAGTATCATACGGACCATCTAGTGGACTTTACGCTTGACAACTCTTGAAAAGTATGATACCCTATTTATACCTTCCAAGGGGTATACCTAGGTTCCCATACCTTGGATTCTAACAGGGGGTAATTGCAAATGTATAAAGATGCTATCGTAGCTGTTTGTCTAGGACTATTTGCAGGCTTGATGACTTACGCCATAATCTCTATTCTCGTGCATTAAATAGGGGATTGAAATGCTACACAAGTTTTACGTGGGGTCCCGCGAGACGGGCATTGCATGTATGCAGATCTACGGGGATTCGAAGAAAGAGGCTATCCAACGTCTAATCAAAATGACAGGCGGGGAGATCCCCTTTGTCTACTTCAATTCAGTTAATGGGGTTGACGTGGTTTCCGATGTACTCCACGAGGAATCTTCGGTAACAGCCCTAGAGCCGACTCCTCACGCCTATATCTGTCAACAAGCGATGAGGCAGGAACGGAACTCTCTAAAAGAGATTCTTTAGGAGCCTCAAATGAACCTTCAGGAATACCTTAAGGCAGACCGGCAATGGCCTAGATATCTGAGGATATCCCACGCCCGGCATAAGCTTAAGATCTCTGAGACCGTCGAGGACAAGATTTTCTGGAATGCCGTCCTTTTGGCAAATTACAGACATTAACAGTTTGGTGCGGCCTCGTCGGGAGGGGCGTGGTTCGAGTCCACGGGAAGCTTGGAGGGTTGGCGGTTCGATTCCGTCACTGTAGGGATGGTCCCATAGAGGTTCGATTCCTCTCCCGCACCAATTTATTATAGGAGCCCTTGTGGGCTCTTTTCTTTTTATAGGAAAATAAATGGAAGCAGACGTTACCGGGGAGGCAGTCTCGTCTGCCTTAAAGTTCCTCGAACAGGATTCAAAGAAAAGTGGAGCACTAAACCGGTGGTCTTTTGTTCATCCCAGTGGAAAAAGATTTGATCGTTCCGGGCCGTGTTTTTGGGAACTTAGACCTGAAGCAAACAATCGTGAGGTGTCGCCCCCTACCGGATGTCTCACTGTGACCTATTCGGGGGGACACGGCGCGTATTCAAACGGAGTTAAGTACGAATATGGCGACGACTCCAAAGATTTTGTTGAGTTTCTTGTCGGTCCTGAGAGTCCGTGGAGATCTTCATTAGTTCCGTTTCTGGTTTTTAAAGATCCTAAGAAGATCTTTGACGATCGCGGGTTTATCTTCGGAAATCTCTCCGAGATTAACTTCCTCGTCTTAAAGAACTTCTTGATTGCGACACGGATGTGCATGGAGTTCCCGAATAAGTTCCAGGTGATGAAGACTTTGATCTCTAAAGGAGTCTCAAGATTTGACTCTTATATTACGGCTCAGAGCTTCTCGACAGTAGGCGGGACATTTAACGTGTCATATCAATCTGGACACGAACCCTTCTCGTCCCACGAGATGGCACTCCTTATCGATCGACTTCGATCAGGAGAGGTTAACGGGACACACAAATCTTTTTATGGTGGCAAGGAGATTAAGACTGTTTCGTGTTTTCTGTCATTTTCGTCGCCGTTTTATTCCGAGATCCCTCGGCAGATAAAATCGATCTATGACGTGTCCTCGCCTTCTCTAGAGGTTCTTCTTAAATACGCCAAGTCCCTTAGTGATAATGTCCCGGAAGTTTCCGGAACACCAGAGCCACGAAAGAAGCGAATGCCTGTCTGTATCAATCGAGGGCCCTTCGAGGCTAAAGAGGAGATTGACTTTTGAAGAACAGTGTTTACGTCGTCGATGGAGATTATCTTATCGAGAAGATGTTTCGGAAACGTGGGTACTTCCTTACAGACACCCCTGACGGGGCGGAAATCCTAGTTTTTACTGGAGGTCATGACGTGACTCCTAGTTATTACGGAATGGGCCGTCATCCGACTACGTCTAACTCTGAGGCCAGAGATTCAAGGGAGAAGACGTTCTTTCTCGAATCAGAGGGAAAACTTCGTGTCGGAATCTGCCGGGGATCTCAGTTCCTTTGTGTAATGAACGGCGGAACGCTGTATCAAGACGTTGATGGCCACTGTAACGGCCCACATAATCTGATTTATACAGACGACACCGGGAAAGACTCCGTCATCACGGTCACGAGTACACATCACCAGATGATGCGACCAAGCTATGCTGCCGATCCTAACGGTGGCTACAACTACCGTCTTTGGGGTTTTGCTGCTGAAAGTTCGTATCGCAATTTTGAACCCCGAGACCACCAAAAACCGACTCAATCCGAGGAAGGTCCTGACTCGGAGATCGTATTTTTCCCCGAGACTCGTTCGTTATGCTTTCAGGGCCATCCTGAGTATGACCTTAAATCCTGTGAAGACCTTTTCTTCTCCTGTCTTAATCGCGCCCTTTCGTATTAATCAAAGGATTTCTGAATGTGTGGACTTACAGCAGCATACGCGTCTGATCTTCGTTTGAATGAGCTTGGAGTTCTTAGGACTCTTCTCCAATTGTCTGATTTCCGGGGCGGCTACGGGGCAGGTGAAGTTTCGGTTAACAAGAAAGGCGAGATTCATTTCATTAAAGATCATTTCTCTGCCTATGATCTTGTGAATACAAAGTCATTCAACGACCGAATGAAAGAAGATATCTCCCTCGTCATAGGTCATTCTAGATACCCTACAAAAGGCAAGGAGAATCGGACTAACGCCCATCCCCACAGTACCGCAAAAGTCATCGGGGTCCATAACGGGACGATGCAGGCCGTGATGGAGAAGCCTGTGACGTCTACCGAGAGCGATTCAAAGACTCTCTTCGAGGCTGTATCTAATTTTGGCATCGAGGAGGTTATCTCAAAATCTCCTGGGGCCTATGCGTTAATGTGGGTCGATAAAGAAGCCAAAGAATTCAGGATTCTCAGAAACCACGAGAGACCACTTTTCTTCGCCAAGATTAAACCGTTTGTGAGTTCAAAAGACAATGAATTCCGAAGTCTCTTTCTCTCGTCTGAGAAACGTATGCTTCAATTCGCTCTTGACCGACACGGCCTTCTCAACGAAGCGGTTCTAGGAGAGGTTATCACGAACAAGATGATTTGCTTTCCTCTGTGTCCCGAACCAGGGTTTCTACCCGAACCTACGGCAGTAATTATCCCAGAGTGTAGAAGGCACTACTATTCGAAGTCGTCAGAATGGTATAAAGATCGTGAATGGGATTCAACGACGCATTCGTTTATAGAACACAACGAAAATCGAATGACGTGGCGAGACGGTCAATTCTATGACGTAACTCCGGCCGGTGTCGAGATTCCTTGGTCGAAGCAGAAGACTGCTGCTAGTCCAGTTACTGGCGCGGGGAAGAACGTCGTCCTATTCGGTTCTAAGGCGGATACGGCAATTCCGACCCCTCTTGAGAAGGAGATTCTTAGAAAGCAAAAGCTTCAATTTCCCGACGATGCAAAAGTCTCTCTTCCAGACATTGGAGTCGAGACAGATTTCTCAGACGAGTCGATTCTCCTTAAAGAGACTTCTAAGGGAAATTGGGTGGCGTTGAGGGTATACCAAGAATACCTCGAATCAGGATGCTCGTGGTGTTCTAAACCGTTGTCTCTCCACGAGGCGAGGAATAAGAAAACAGCTCCGCACTTCTTCAGTAAGGCTGAATTTTTGTGCTCAGACTGCCAGAAATCCGAGGATGCTTCGTACCTAGTCGGACTTGATTATACAAAGGCCCTTCAATGATTCTAACGATCGGTGCAGACCCTGAGGTTTTTGTTCGTCTCGAGGATAAATTCATATCCGGGCATACATTTCCGTGCGGCTCAAAAGAATTTCCAAGGAAATTGGATTCAGGATCGGTTCAAGTCGATGGCCTTGCTTTAGAGTTCAACGTTCTTCCCTCAGAGACTCGTGGAGAATTCGTAGACAATACGATTAAAATCTATCGAGACTTAAACAGTCTCGTGAAGTCTATTAATCCCCGAGCATCGCTAGAGGCAATTCCTACGGTTGTCTTTGGTGAAGAGTACCTGAAATCTCTCCCTAAGGAGGTTTCTCGCCTCGGGTGTAATCCAGATTTTAATGCGTATACGATGTCAGAGAATCCAGTTCCTGACTCTGAGCAACCGTTTCGGACAGGAGCTGGGCATGTCCATATCGGATTTACAAAAGATGCCGATCCGAGTTCGATGGAGCATTTACAGGTATGCTCTGAATTAACGAAAGAACTCGATTACTTTCTAGGTCTTCCGTCTCTTGCATGGGATTCTGATGAAAAACGAAGATCCTTGTATGGAAAGCCAGGAGCTTTCAGACCAAAATCTTACGGAATGGAATACCGCGTCTTGTCTAACGCGTGGCTTCGGTCCAGATCTACAATGGAAATTGTTTACGATCAAACGGTCAGATGTGTCGCTAGAAAGTTTTCTTCGAAGAAGAAGCCTCTTTATGAGAAGTACGGAGACCTAGCGAAGACTCTGATAAATGAAAATCAGGTCTCGTGGATGAAGGGATACCAAAAAGTTTCTAACGATGTTTTTAATTAATTAAGGTCTCAAAATGGCGATAAAGAAACTTCGGCCCCGAGTAGATTGGGACCCTTTTAGACCGGCCCCACAGCCGGCCGGAAATCCAAACTTTCAAGCTCCCATAGGCGGTTGGATTCAGCAGGTTCCTGTTCCTCTTGACGATCCTAACCCGTTCGGGATAGAAGATGTCCAACGGCAACTAAATGCTTATGTGGATAGAGTTTTTGAATACCCGGCAATTCATCCCCAGGCTCATTTTCAGATCCACGAAGACGAAGATCTAGAAAATCCAGGTGATCCTGGTCCATGCCCTGAATTTCTTATCCGTCCTGAGGGGTTGTCTCTAGACGAGACGATGGTTCTTAGTGCGTGGAAGAAGGACAGACAGAGGTATCTAGTTGATCTCTCGAAACAACCTGAGCCCCTTCGTGACGACTACCACCGAGAAGAGAACTGGAAACGGGTCTATAACGACTGGCTTCTAGCGGGGGGTCAAGTCCGTCCGCCTCAAAGGATCTCTGATCCGGGTATGATTAAGAGACTAAAAGCCCGTGGGGAAGCAACTCCAAGATTCTCTTTACCGTATACCCCCGAGGAAATGAGACTTCGTCTCCGTGGGACTATCGTAACGATTGACGACCGACCGTGTTATGTCTCAGAGGCTGGAGGGAACGTTCGCGACTCTGAACATAATGTTGTCGCTCCGGGATTGTATGTTATGTACTCGGATACAACAGTCTCTTGTCTCGTTCCTCGTCTCCACGTCCTAGACTTTCGGCCGTTTGAGCCAGGGTATATTCAGAGGCATCCAGAGTTTGCTGAATTCTATCTGCGACATCCCGCAAGAATCTATCGTCAAGGAATCCATCCAGAGAACTCTCAGATGCTTGATGCCGTAACAGGGTATTCTAAACCAATACCGTCTCGTTCCGGAGAGATCTGCAAGCTCTTAAAGGCGTTCGAGGATCGAAATGAAACATCGAATCTAACGAAAGAGACTATAGCGAGACTAACGGAGATCTATAAACAGACCTCTGGGACACTCTGCCCGTCTGCCCGATTGTCTAATAAAGTCGCGGCGACGATTAAGGATAAAACCCAGAAGATTCATGTCCTATTTAAAGGGGTATCTTGTTGTGTCTTTGATTCTGAGAGAAATCCTCGATTTGATGAGAACTTCTGCTCGTTGCCGTCGGTTCGAGAAGAACTCTGGTCCGTCGGGATTAAATAATTCCTAATAGGAGGTTCGGGTGTTTTCTGACGAGATCAAACTCCAGATGTTTAAACAGCCATGGATTGAAACGGTACAACGTGGGGCTCAAGAGGGAGAACTCAGACCCCTCCACGAGTATGACAAGGATCGTCTCTTCGGTATCGAGATTGAACTAGAAGGATTGGAATTCCCTCAAAGAGTCCCCGGATGGATGGCGCATAACGAGGGGAGTCTCCGGGGCGGTGGAATCGAGTACGTCACAGACGGTCCCGTGACATTCGAAGGAGTCCATAAATACCTGAAGTCTTTGAACTCAAAACTTGTCGCAAACGGGTCGAAAATCCGAGAGACATACAGGGCGAGTACCCATATCCACTATAACGTTCAGAATAGAACGTTAGACCACATTCTGAAATCGATAATCGTCTTTATGTGTTACGAGCCGTTGATCTGCGAACTCTGTGGTCCGGAAAGAAATGGTAATCTTTTCTGCCTTCCGACGTATGACTGTGGAGACATGACGTTATGGCTTCAGGAGTTTTTAAAGAAACTTTCGGGCCCCGCAAAGACTCTTGTACCATTTAGATATCTTCAGAGAGGGAAGTATTCGGCACTTAATACCGACCCGTTGACTAAATTTGGGACGCTTGAATGTCGAGTCTTCCCGAGTACAATTAATGTCGATGCGATCTATTCCTGGTGTTCGTGGCTTCATGAGATTCTGGGGCAGCCTATTGATAGTGTCTCAGACTACGTGAGGTCTCTAGAGGGCTCTGCGTTTAATCCCAGAGGAGAGATCTCTAGGATCTTCAAGGACGCTGAACTCCCCGGACACGCAAGGTCTTTGATCGGATTCGGAACAGAGCAGGCGTGGCCTCTAGCCATGGTATACGAAAGGGCTTTGAAATGATCCTTCATTCATACAATCGGGGGGAGGGTATAAAAGATCTCAGAGCTGCCTTAGAGGCCCGTGGAGAGCACACGGTAGTCCTAGACCGTAAACCGATGCGGAAGCGGCCTATGGTCGTCTGCTGGGGCTCTAAACTTATTGCCTACAACCGGGAAGGATGTTTGTTTCTCAATCCCCCAGAAGTTACGAAGGTTTTCAGCAACAAGTTGTCTTTCTTTCGCCACGTCGAGAAGAAGTTCGAGAACGATCCGTATCCTTGTCCGGAGTGGACAACTGATCCCGAGGTCGCTAAGAACTGGCCGGTGACTGTTGCTCGTCACGTCATAGACGGATCAGGAGGCGAGGGGATCGAGCTTGTTGAAGTCGGTCAGGAGATTCCTAAAGCCCCGTTGTATACGAAGTATCAGAAGAAGACTTCTGAATATCGTGTCCATGTCTTTAAGGTTCAAGGGGCCTTCGAGATTCGACACATTCAGAAAAAGGTCGCCAAGGACAATGGAGAAGAACACAATTTTAAGATTCGAAACCTAGAGAACGGGTTTGTTTTCCAACAGAATAACTTCGAGACCCCAGAGGCCGTGACAAAGTTGTCAACAGAATTTATGAAAGACTACTTTCCGGAGATTGACTTCGTGGCTCTAGACGTGATATACTCTAAGAAAGAGAATCGTGCCTTTGTCCTTGAAGGGAATACTGCACCGGGGCTTCAAGGGAAAACTGTCGAAATCTATGTAGACTATCTCCTAGAGAGAAAGAGGATGCGATGACTCCAGAGGAAGAATCGTCTAAATGGAAAGGCCCCTTTCCGGCCTATTATGCCCAGGATGACCCAGACGAGATGGAACGCTTCTTCTGGATTGGCCCATTTGACCCAGATCTCCAGGAGGATGCAATAATTTATACATTTTCGGACAGGAAGTCTGAATTGATTGAGGCCTTAAAAGACTAGAAATTTTGTTATCAAACAAGAAAGAAGAAAAATGTCTCGCTGCTACATCTGCGATGTGAGTCCTGGAAATCCTAGCATTTATCGAATTTCGAAATCACGTCCTTCGTTGTCTTTTGATTCAAAACGTCTCGCCTGGGTATGCTCTGAGTGCGCAGAACCTGACACTTCTATAAATCTTGCTGATCTTATCCTGTCTGACGAAGACTTCCTAGAGCCTAAAGAACCTCCTAAGGAGCCTGATAATGGAAATACGGGTAGGTGACCACGTCTCCGATTCTAGATCCTCTTTTCATGGCAAGGTTATTCGGAATGGCCGAAAATTTACGACCTTTCTTGCCGGGGGTTATGGGATTGTCCGGATTAAGACAAGAGACTTAGATCGAAATGCTCCTAAAGGCTCGGCAACCGTGCCCATGCGGCCAGTCAAGTGATGCCTGGCATTTATATGACGACGGTGGGTACTGCTTTTCATGTTCAAATATAAATCTACCTAAGAATTTTAAGTCTTCACAAGAAAGATCTGTTTTGGAACAAGAGTTCGTTGAGGCTACATACGACTTTCTAGGTTTCCGGGGCATTACTGAAGAAACCTTTAGGAAATATAACGTACTGACTAAGATCATCGAAGGTCGGGCACAGTCTCTGTTCTTCCAATACGAGAAAAACCGAGGCAAGGTCCGGTCTGTTCAACGTAAAGACTTTCATTGGATAGGAGACAAAAGTGACAAACTCTTCGGCCAAGACGTCTTCCCTCCCGCTAGTTCGAACGAAATCACCATCACCGAAGGTGAACTTGACGCTGCGACAATATTCCAAGTTATCGGACGCCCAGCGGTCTCTATCCACGGCGCTGCTACAGCTCTCCGAGATTGCCGCCAACAGCGAGAGTACCTGGCATCTTTTAAGAAAATTATCCTCGCTTTCGACGGAGATAAAGCGGGTAAAGCAGCAGCTCAGGCGGTTGTAAGCTCCGGGCTTTTCGATTTCGATCGACTGTACTGGATCAATTTCCAGGAAGTCCTAAAGGATGCTAATGCCTTCTTAGAGACCGGGAAATCTGATGAACTCAAGAGGATGTGGTGGAACGCCACGAAGTTCATGCCTGACGGCGTGATTTCTAGCTTCCATCAGTTTGATACAGCTATTGATGACAATCTTTTCCAGGAACCTATCGGGACTTGGCCCTGGCCTAAACTTCAGGAGATGACTCACGGTCTTCGTCCCGGAGAGATCACCCTTATAACGGCACTTGAAGGTTGTGGAAAATCTGAAATTGTTCGTGCCTGCGAATACCATCTTTTGAAGAATCACGATGTCAACCTCGGAGTAATTCACCTAGAAGAGCAGAAAGCGAGATCTCTTAAAGGTCTCGCTGGTCTCCAGCTACAAGTCCCCGCGCATTTTCCTGGGAGGGTCTCAAACGAGGAGATTAAGAAGGCTCTACATGACCTCGTTAAACGTGATGATCGGCTCCATGTCTACTCTCAATTTGGATCAGACGACCCTGATGTTATTCTAGATACCATGAGGTTCCTCGTAGCGGCTTGTGGATGTCAGGTTCTTGCTCTAGACCACATAACGATGCTAGTCACCGGCAAGGACGAGACAGACGAACGGAGGTATCTAGACTACCTTTCAACGAAGATGGGGCGGATGGTTAACGACCTAAAGTTCCATCTGATTCTTGTATCCCACGTTAATGACGAAGGAAAGACCAGGGGCTCTCGAAATATCTCTAAGGTGTGCTCTACAAGGGTAGACCTTATGAGGGATATCGTGGCTGAAGACGAGGTTACTCGAAATACTACCTCGCTGGTAGTTTCCAAGAATCGCTTTGGATCGGTTACGGGGCCTGCTGGACGGCTTCTCTTCGATCGTGAGACCTTCACCCTCTCAGAACTGCCATTCCTTTCAGAGGAGCCTCTAAAGGGCTCTGGGGGGCATTCTAAGATTATCGATGCAAAGGAGTTACCGGTATGAAATACATGATCGTTCAGACGGTGAGTCTCAAAGGTCTTGAATTCCAGGTTAACCAATACATCAAATTAGGTTGGATTCCCGAGGGGGGCATCCTCCATATCCCGAGTAGAATAGACAGTACGACATACTGCCAAGTCATGGTGAAGAAATGAAAACAGCCTACCTATGGATATTTTCAGATTTTATGACCCATCGACGACCTCCTCGATTTGAGATCGTAGCGGATCTTGTCTTCTCTTCTGTGGAGAAGTTTCAAGAACTCGCTAAAGATAGTTCTCTCCCCGAGAGTGTTGTTAATCTGGTATTAACAGAAGAATTTGATCCTTCGTTTGTAGGGGTGTGCTCTCAGCTTGTCCCCATCCAGGTTCCAGACAGTTTTGATCGGTGGGATTTTATTCCCGATAAATACTAGGAGACTCATTATGACACTGAAAGTAAAAGACCTTAGCGAAGGTGATACCTGTTCCATTAAGCTAACAGTTCAATCTATCGTCGCAGCAGGGGTATACTGTACAAACTCCGTGTTTCTCTACGGGGATGTCGAAATCGAGAAAATCTATCCCCGACCTCTGAAGGTGGGTGACATCGTTAACAATGGTGGAATTGTCAAATACATCCTCCTATGTATTGACGGGGACCAGGCCTTTATTCGAAGGCTCAGTGCCTATCCGAATCATTATATGGTCGAGGTACGAAACTTAACGCTTGACAATCCTTCGAATTCATGATACCCTATCTTTACCTTCCCAAGGGTTCACCTATAATCTAGGAGCAAATAATGCCTAAGGTTTCGGATCTCCGTCCGGGAGACAAGTTTCTAGTCGAATTCATATGCTCTTCTTATCTTGAGGCTCCTAAGATGGGCTGCGTAGCCTTGCTAAGTACAGGTCACGGGGGAAGCTACACCTTCCACGAGGTGAGTTGTGAGGTCCACAGTATTCTTCCCAAACCAATATCTGTCGGAGATACTGTGTTGGCAGGTCGTACGACTGAACCGTATAAGGTTCTTGCTATAGATGGCGCAAATTCGTGGCTAAAGCACTGTGCTAGTGGGGTGAATTATGCGTCTCCGGTATCGATTCTCAAGAGGATTTTATAATGGATTTGTTTGATACGATTAAGAAGGGCGACAAGATCGTCTTTGAGCTTACGGCGGAAGAAGATTCAAGCCTCGGGTGGGTCACGGTATCCTCTCCGAAGAGTGCCACCAGCCTTTACAAGGATGGGTGGATAGGGAACAGTATCGTAAAGGTTATCCCGAGGTCGATAGCTGTAGGAGATATTGTTACTTCTAGCTGGCCGTATACTGAGGAGTATGAGGTTCTTATGATTGACGCCGATCTAGCGTGGGTTAAGGTACGTCAAGGTAGAGATCACTATACGATTGATACCTTTTATCTTACGAGGGTTCCATGAAAGTCCTTGTCACAGGTTCTTCTAAGGCGTTCAAGAGCGAGACAATCTACAAGGCTCTTAACACTCTCCACAAAGACCAAGGAATCCACCTAGTCTTTATCACGAATGACAACGGGTATGCCTATCTGGCTTCTGTCTGGGCGTCGGACAACAAGGTTCCTACGAGGCTGTTCCTTCCTGTCCGCTCAGAGGATTGTCGAAAGGTTAACCAAAGGATGATCGATGCAAAGCCGGACCTTGTCCTAGCCTTTCCGGGAGAGATTCCGACGATTGATCTCGTCACCCGTGCGACGAAGACAAAGATTCCTGTTATCGAGATCGAGGGTTAGATGGCAAATTGGGTCGGAGACATCTTCGCAGGAGTTTTAGGATTCTCTCTCGTAGCTCTTGTTGTAACTTTGGTCGGAGTTTTGATTTACTCGGTGATTCTTGAGGCCAAGTCTTGGTAAGATAACAAAAGAAGAAAATGCGAATAATTCTCGATTGTGAGGCGAACGGATTAAACCCTGACCGTATCTGGTGTGTCGTCGCTAAGGATTACGACACCAAAGAAGTCTTTCACTTTGATCGATGCTGGGAAGATTATGAACCTCTTAGACAGTTTATTCTTAGGAACCGCGATTCTACTTTTATTGGCCATTATTTTCTTGGGTATGATCGCCGCGTACTCAATTCTCTCATATCTCATGGGGTAGAAGTTGTTAAACCTAGTCAAGTCATTGATACTCTGGTTCTTAGCCGTATGTTTGATTTTTCCATTGCTGGTGGGCATGGTCTTGCTGCTTGGGGTGAGAGGTTTGGTATTGCTAAGCCAGAGATTGCACAGTGGGATCGATACGATCCTGGAATGCTTCATCGATGCGATCGAGACGTTGCTATCAATGAGAAGCTCTTTGAGAAATACGAGAAATATGTAGACTCGGAGCGATGGAAACTGCCGCTTAAGATAGAGATGTCTGCGGCCAACTTCTGCAACGACCTACATCAGAATGGATTTCCTTTCGATAAACCTGCGGCGGAGACTCTAGTCTCCAGGTGGGAGGAAGAACGTGACGAGATCAATCGAGGATTCGCCGAAGACTTCAAAACGAGATTTCGGGCCATTAAAGTTATCCGTCCGGTACTTACCAAAGCTGGAACGATACATCGTGGTGATTTCAGGTGGTATGACGGAGATCTCGGGATATTTTCCGTTGGATGCCCGTTTACCCTTATTGAGTCTGTTGAATTCAATCCTGGGTCGAAGCAGCAAGTTATTGACAGGCTCTGGGATGCAGGATGGCATCCTTATAACAGAACAGCAGGTCATGCCGATTATCTGCGGACTCGGAAGAATCTCAGGACTGTAGAGAGGACCGAGTATTTTAATCGTTACGGGTGGAAGATAGACGAGCAGAATCTAGCGACTCTCCCTCCTGAAGCCCCGAAGTCAGCCAAGAAACTCGTTCGATGGCTCGGATTGACCGGTCTGATCTCTCAGCTTAAGAACCACCTTTCGCTGTATAACCAGGAGACTGGGAGTGTCCGTGGGGAGTTTAATTCGATTGGGGCGTGGAGTCAACGTGTTGCTCACTCTGGGCCTAATATGGCCAACCTTTCTAAGTTACGTGAAGTCAGATCTCTTTGGAAGGCCCACAAAGACCATGTTCTTGTTGGTTGTGACGCCGCTGGTATTCAGTTTCGTGTCCTGGCTCACCTTGTAAATGACCCCGATTTCATTCAGGCGACATGTTATGGAGTAAAAGAGGATGGAACAGATATTCATAGCGTCGTTTGGAAGAAAACGTCCCCTGCATGTCCTAGTCGCGATGACGCAAAGAACTTCAATTATGCCTACGTTCTTGGTGTTAGACCCCCCAAAGTATCTCAAATGTGGAAATGCACAGTTCCGGAGGCGATTGAAGCGATCGGGATGTTCCAGAACTCTTATCCTGGGCTGGCTGAACTTCAGAATGTACGTATTCCTTCTGAAGCCGAACGGGGATATTTTGAGGGCCTTGACGGCCGTTTTGTAAAACAGTCAGAAGCAAGACTCGTCCTTGCAGGGCACCTCCAGAACGGGGAGAAGGTCATAATGTCGTTGGCCAGGATGCTCGCCGAGGACAAGATGAAACAAAAGGGTCTAGAATACGTCTACGTCAACTGGGTCCACGACGAGTTCCAGATCTCGTGCCCTCTTGAGCAGGCAGAAGAGATCGGAATGATTCACAAGATAGCAATTCAAGACGCGGGAAAGATTCTTCGTTTGAACGCCCCGATGGACGGAGAGTTTAAAGTAGGTAGAAGTTGGGACGAAACTCATTAGAGGGATAGTGATGTTTACCTCCCACAATTCCTATAAAGATTATAGATTCAGTGACTTTATTTGCCATTCGTTCCTCTTCGAGAATCGAGAAAGAGCCCTTCATAGAAATGAATCTACTGTGTCAGGAACCTTTTCGGTCTCTCAGATAGAGGCCCTCATTAGGGAATTCTGTAATCGAGAGGAAATTTCCTATTCGCTTCAGGCTGTGAACGGATTGGATTATGTTGTTAAGTTCACATCTGGTGGGGACACAACAGCTTTCCTCCAAATGGGTTTCGACCCTACTGGGAGAGCTAAGAGTTTTTTAGGGGCAGTCAAGACTAAGATAACATTTGTCATCTACGGAAAAGAGAGTTTCATTACGGATTTCTGTTCTTGGGTAGAGAAAAATCTTGAGCAGGAGTCGTTCTCCTCGGTAAAATGGTTCTATACAGACAACTTCGGGAAGATTAATTCCACATACCTCTCGGTGGATTCTCCCGGAAAGATCTATGATGAATTTTATCCCTTTCTTGAAGGCGGCGTTTCTCATTTTCTAGAGAAGTTTCTTGCTTCGAATGAGTCGATTCTTATTCTGCTCGGACCACCAGGAACTGGTAAGACATCCCTGATTAGGAAGATGATCTCCGATTATAAGAAAGAGTCTGCTATAACCTACGAGGACTCGACCCTAGAAAAAGATTGTCTATTCATAGAATTTATGACATCGGACACATTAGAACTCTTAATTCTAGAGGACAGCGATATCCTCCTACAGAAACGAAAAGAGGGTAATAGGACGATGAATAAACTTCTGAATGTTTCAGAAGGTTTGATTAAAAATCGACGGAAGAAGTTAATCTTTACCTCGAATGAAACCGATATCGATCGAATAGACGAAGCTTTGATTCGACCCGGGCGATGCTTCGGAACAGTCTTGTTCCGTGAACTCTCTTACCCGGAGATTTGCCTAGCTGCTAAGGCAGCCGGCGTTGATCCCCCCTCCGAAGATCGATCGTATCCTCTCGGAGAACTCTTTAATCGGACCACGTCACCGAAGTTTAGTTCTAGAGTTGGATTTCTTTGATGCTACCCCTGTTTCTTCTACTCCTTGTATCCCATTTTGTCGCGGACTTCGTATGCCAGACTCATTGGCAGGCAACAAATAAGAGTAAAAATAATGCGGCATTGCTAGAACATGTCGCAACCTATACTGTCGTGATGGCACTTACGAGTTGGTTCATTTCCCCCCTTTTCCCCCGTCTAGGAGAGAGCCGGGACCTTCTTGCGACGTGCCTCCTATTCTCTTTCGGAAATGGTGCCCTTCACTTCGGGACAGACTACGTGACCTCAAGGATCAGCTCAAAGCTTTACGCCAAGAAAGACTTCCATAACTTCTTTGTAGTAATCGGATTCGACCAGTTAATCCATCAGGTTACTTTGGCGGGTACTATGTACCTTGCATTTTATAGATAGGAGATCACCCTGAAAGCCCCTCCCATGACCCCTCCCGATCTCGACCCCGTGCAGTTGGAATCGCTGGCGAAGGTGGCCGAGCGCCTTGAAGCCCATAATCAACTGCCCGTTCCAATGACCTACGCATTCGATCAATCCTATTTCAGCGCGCATATGTCGCCAGCGCTATTTATCGCCCTCCTAGCCAGATGCAAAGCGGTGGAGGTTGAAGTCGAGCGCTATCGCGATGAAATTGAGAATCACACTTCCGATCTCGCCCTTGCGATCTGCATCGCAAATTATTACGATCTTGCGCGCGAGGTTGGTGCTGATCCGAAGATGGCACCGTTTGATGGCATCTTAGAGAAGTTTCGCCAGCTAATCGCCGAACGCGACGCAGCTACTGCCCTGGTCATCGACGCCGTGCTTGTGGAGGTCAGGAAGAAAGAGCCACTAGAGGATTGGGCGGTAAAGCGCCCTCGCACCGCCGCAGAAATCGAAGCCGCGATAGAGAAGCTTAGGAGGAGCGAGTGACACGCAAAGCCGAAACGATCGAGTCTATGACGCGCGCCCATTGTTGCCCTGACGGCTGCATGTACCCTGGCTGTAACCATGCGCGCACCGCGCTGGGCAAAGCGCGCATGTCAGCCGCCCTCTCCGTCGTCCGAGCGATCGTGTTCGAGGAAGTAGATCAAGTCGCGGCGCATTACTGCACACAAGAGGCGATCGAGTTCGCCAACCAGTTCAAAGCCGCGCTGATCGAGCGTTTGGGAAAAGGAGAACCACATGAAAAGCGTTGAATTTTGCTATTGGCTGCAAGGCATGTTCGAACTCGCGAACCCTAAAACGCTGGATGAAAATCAAACAGAACTAATTCGCCGACATCTTGCGATGGCGTTTCAGCATGACATCGATAAAAAAGTATCGCCGGAGGATAGCCAAATATTGAACAACTTGCACCACGGCAACCCGCCGAATATGCCGGTTATGCGGTGCTGATCGAGCGTTTGGGAGGTGGGAAGTGATGTTTGATCCAGACATAGGAATGGGCTGCTGTATCGGATGCGTCGGGTGTGGTTTGGGTATTTCTCTTATTGCAGATTGGAGTGCGGTATTCGTATGTGCTTTTATGTTTTGCGTTTATGGCATTGCAACTTTTATTAGCGTGTTGGTGCGGCGATATCGAATCGTCCGCCGCACCCCCGAACCCGAGGAACGATCATGAGCTTTGACACAATCGCAATTCTTAAGGACAACGAATTGCTTCGCGCCGAAATCACCCGCCTCACCGAAGCGCTTGAGAAGGCAATGAAGAAGATAGAGAAGATGCGGGAGACCAGCTTTGTTGCTCAGGTGACAATCGAACAGATGCGTCCTTACTTCACACACTGGGACAGTCAAGTGCGAGGGCACGGTCCCCAGTCGTCGATATGGCATACCAGCGACACGCCAGTAACCTACAAACATCATGAAGCCGTGCTCGCCGCCCTCGTGTCTCCCGCCGAGAAGGATTCACAATGACAAGAGCAGTTATCTTCGACATTGACGGGACACTTAGTAATCCCGAACATCGGCTTCATTTCGTCAGAGGTCCTAAGAAGGACTGGGACTCATTCTTCGCGGGGCTTTCCGACGATCCTCCGGCAAAGAATATTCTGGATCTTTGTCAGGAACTTTCCTTTGGAAGCAAGATCCTAGTGGCCACAGGACGACCTGAGAAGTATCGATGTGCTACTAAGCGATGGTTAGATTCCTTTGGAGTCTACCTCGATCAACTTTATATACGGCCTGACGATGATACCCGTCCGGACCACATCGTAAAGTCCCAGATCCTCGATGGTATTTATGCGGATGGCTATGAGCCTTGGCTTGTTATCGATGATCGTCAGTCTGTTGTCGAGATGTGGAGGGATCGTGGACTGACGTGTCTACAATGCCGTTCTGACGTTCCAGGAAAGGTTCGTCCTGGGTATACTCCATCATACGCAATGAATAGAATCGAGGAAGAGGTATGAGTTACAAGAGAGTTAAAATCAAAGTCTGTGACTGGGTTCGCCCGCAGTCTAAACAATATAATGCCGAAGAGTTCATGCAGAAGATTAAAGAGGCTTATTCCTACATCCAAGAAGCAGACGATTCCGGGAGTGTCGATCATTGCGCCTCCCAATTTCAGGACTACTTCATTGAGACAGAGTACATTTCTACAGAAGATGGGGGTATTTAGTGGCAGAGATCTACTTTGTGTCTGATACTCATTTTTGCCACGGAAATCTGATTCATTTCGAAGGGGGCCGTCCAGAGTTCTCCTGTGCCGACGAGATGAATGAGACGATGATCTCTAGGTGGAACTCAGTCATCCGGGAGCAGGACAAAGTTTACCATCTCGGAGACGTCACGTTCCGTTATGACGGTAAGTTTAAGGAGATCATGTCTCGATTGAAAGGCCATAAGAGACTTATCGTAGGCAACCACGACCACATAAAGAATCCTGCCCTACAGATTCATTTTGAGAAGATCGATCTCTGGACGGGAGGAAAATTTAAACACCTCGGCTTTATTGGGAGTCATGTACCGATCCACCCCGGTCACTTTGGTAAATGGCCTCTAAACGTCCATGGGCATACCCACAGAAGGTTTGTTATGGAAACTCTAGGTGAACTGGATAATTATGGAGAGATTCCCGATCCTCGATACATGAATATCTGCGTCGAGCAGACCGATTATACCCCGATTCACGTCGATGTGATTATTGAAAGGGTTAAAGAACTCTGATAAAAGGCTTGACATTCTTTCTAGATATGGTATTATATATTTAAGGTAGTGATTCCTACCTTCGATTTCAATAAGGAAGAAAATTAGTATGGCCGGAACAATTCGCTACGTGTTTTACGGTAAGGCTAAGTGGCTCAAGTATGACAAGCCCGATCCGAAGTATAACAAGTACGGTCTAGACCTTTACCTTGACGACCAGAGTCTCCGACTCTTTAAGAAATCAGGTCTTCAACTCCAACTTCGAGACTCCGAAGACGGAATTTATGTGAAGTTCTCGCGGGCAGCCCAGAAGATCATCAAGCAGGGGCTCGTTGAGCAGGGGTCTCCGGAGGTTGTGTTTACTGGTGGAGAGAAGCCTGGGACGTTGATCGGCAACGGTTCAGAAGTCGCCGTGACCGTCTCTGTCTACGACACCGTGAAAGGCAAGGGACATACCTGGGAGTCTGTAGAGGTTCTGAACCTTGTCCCGTATGAAGGTGGAACGATTGACGCCCACGAAGAGATTCCTGACGAGCCTGTGAAGGACGCTAAGGGTTCTTCTAAGGCGGCGCTGTCCGATACTCTACCATTTTAATGGCACGACACGAACAGAGTGTCGGTCGATCCGACGAATGGTTCACTCCAGAGTATGTGTTTGACGCCTTGGAGAGTTGGTTCGATCTTGATGTAGCGAGCCCAGGGAAGGCAATAACGCCGTGGATTCCTGCTGCTCGGTGTTTAACTAAAGAGGATAATGGACTAACAGCCGAATGGGGGGATAACTTCGTTTGGATGAATCCTCCGTTTGGGGAAAGAAACGGGTTAATCCCGTGGCTCGAAAAGTTCTTTAACCATCAAAACGGGATTGCTCTTGTTCCAGACCGAACATCGACACCGTGGTGGCAAGAGTATGTTTCTAAGGCTGATCTAGTCCTCTTCGTTTCTCCGAAAATAAAGTTCATTGATGTCTTTGGAAGAATCGGGAGATCTCCGGCACAGGGGACATGCCTGTTATCCTTAGGACGGACAGGTAGTAATGCCCTTCAGCGGGCGTATCAAAAGGGTCTCGGAGTTCTCTTTTCTCCAGAGAAGGTTTGGGGATATTATGATAATTGACACCCTTGTCCAAGACATCTATAACCTCTTCAAGGAGCCCCAGGATGTTTCAGATGCTGGCGCGGCCGATCTCGGTTCTAGGCTTGCTAGTTGTGTCTCTGCTAGACTGTCTGAGCATCGTGGCTCTGATCGTCTTCGGCTTAGTAACTTTGGAGTTCCTTGTGACAGGCAACTTTGGCTGAAGATTAATGAGCCTTCCTGCGTTGAGCCCCTGAAGCCAGAGACTCTGATAATGTTTCTCATCGGAGACGTCATCGAACTGATAACGCTCTTCCTTGCGAAACAGGCAGGACATACAGTCGAGGGTCAACAAGACGAGCTTGATCTAGAAGGGATTCTCGGACATCGAGACGCCGTGATTGACGGGAGACTCACTGACGTTAAGTCAGCCTCCCCGTTCTCGTTTGAGAAGTTTGAAAAGCACGGACTTCTAGGTAATGATCCGTTTGGGTACACGGCCCAGTTAGGGGGGTATCTTGCAGCGTCTCAGGACGATCCGCTGGTTCAGGACAAGACCGAAGGGTCTTTCCTCGTGGTTAACAAGGTTACAGGTGAGCTCTGTCTAGACACGTATACATACCATCCGGATTTCTCACCTAACCGAGAGTTGGCTAGAGACGCCCAGGAGATGCTCAAAGGTCCTATGCCTGAGAGAGCATTCTCTGACAAAGACTTCGGGAAGAGTGGTAACAGATGTCTCGGGACTGAGTGCAAATATTGCTCAGTAAAGTTTAGGTGTTTCTCCGGTCTCCGGGAGTTCGAGTACTCGAATGGTTCCGTTTATTTAACGAAAGTTGTGGATCTCCCTAAGGTTCCTGAAGTAGTCCAAGAATGACACCACAAGAGAAACGGCGTGATTCTTATCTTAAGAGAATGTATGGAATCACGCTAAAGGACTTCAACCGGATCTTAAAGGATCAGAAAGGTTGCTGCCCGGTATGCCTCAGGAAGTTCAGAGACCTCCCAGGGACCCCCCATGTCGATCATAATCACCTGACGGGGGAGATTCGCGGCCTACTCTGCGCATATGACAACCATAGAGTCGTTGGTAGACACAGAGATCCTGAACTCCTCCGGCGTGTGGCAGATTATGTAGAAGGTCCTCATACGGGGTTCTTTGCCCCTAAGAAGAAGAGAAATGGGAAAACGAAGCGACTTCCAAAGAAAACCTCGTGATTTCTATCCGACTCCATTTGAAGCAGTTCTTCCACTCCGGCCACACCTACCAAGACATTCTTTATTTATTGAACCTTGTGCGGGTGACGGACGACTCGTAGATCACCTGCAAATACTAGATCAGATCTGCTGTGACGCCTATGATATTGAACCTCAGTCAGAAGCTGTTAGAAAGGCAGATGTCTTAGTAGAGTCTGTACGTCGTCGGATGACGTATATAACTAATCCTCCGTGGGATCGAAAGATTCTCCACCCCTTGATCGAGCGTCTTTTGGACGGAGGGGCTCACTCTTGGCTTCTGTTCGATGCCGATTGGATGCACACGAAGCAGGCGTCTAGGTACATGCCATGGTGCTCTAAGATCGTCTCAGTCGGCAGGGTTAAATGGATACCTGATTCTAAGATGACAGGAAAAGACAACTGCTGTTGGTACGAGTTTTCACCCCAACTGTACGAATCAGAAAAATTTGATAAGGGGCCGTCTACTGTCTTTTATCCAAGAGCATAATTAAGAAAGAAAACTGATGCTATTCCTATTCCTATTTTTCCTGAATTTAGGCTGCTCTATTTTGAATGTTGTGGCGCCCGGTGCAGATGCCCTTAATTATTGGGCTTCTGGGTTCGGTGCGATGTCTGCGATAAATCTTCTGGTTAATTACCTCGGTAATCTTGAATGAGCCAGACTCATCTAGTGATTCCTGATATTCACGCCCACCCCTCGTATAGTAACGAGAGGGCTGACTGGCTATCTAAACTGATTATAGATGTATCCCCCGATGTTGTAATCCAGATTGGGGACGCCGCCGATATGGAATCGTTATGCTCCTACGACAAGGGCAAGAGGGCCTTCCATGGCAGGAGCTACAAGAAGGACATCGATGCCCACCTAGAGTTTCAGGAGAGGTTGTGGGGACCTGTTCGAAGACGGAAGAAGAAACTCCCGAGGACGGTCTTTCTAGAAGGGAACCACGAACATCGTATCGAGAAGGCGTTGGATCTCTCTCCTGAACTCCAGGGGACAATCGGGCTAAAGGACCTTGATCTCGACAGGTACTACGACGAAGTTATCAGATACAAGGGCCAAACACCGGGACAGGTCTGTATCGACGGAGTCACGTATGCACACTACTTCGTTTCAGGTATTATGGGTCGAGCCCTTTCAGGGAAGCACCCGGCATACAGCCTAGTATCTGTCGGCGGAACTTCATGCACCGCAGGACACTCCCACTTAGCGGATTTTCATATCCATTCCGGTGTGAACGGAAAGAAGACTATGGGATTGGTCTGTGGCGTCTATCAGGATTATGACTCCGAGTGGGCAGGTGTCGTGAATAACCTGTGGTGGCGTGGAGTCGTCATCAAGAGGAATGTCGAAAACGGGGTGTACGACGTTCAATTCGTAAGTCTTGATTCATTGAATCGTGAATATGGAAATTAAAAAATGTTCCCATTGCAAGATTTTTCACCCTATCGATGAATTTAAATTTCGACCTAAACGTACTCACCGATTTACTCAATGCTACTCTTGTCAGAAGAAACTTAATGCAGAGAGATACCGTAAATTCAAACAGAGTGACCCCTTCCATCATCGGTGTGTTTACATAGCATCTGCGGCAAGAAGAGAAAAACTTCCATTTGATTTAACCCGAGAGTATTTAAAAAGTATTTGGACAGGAGAATGTGCCATCTCGGGGGTATCAATAGCTTTACATGGATGTCGAAACACAGATAATCACTCAGAATTAGATCGAATTATCCCTGGACTTGGGTATGTAAAGGGAAATGTTGTGTGGTTAAGTCGTCGTTTCAATAGAATAAAGGGCGGAGCTTCTCTCGAAGAACTCGAACAGGTTGTTTCTTTCTTAAAAGAGAGATTGAAAAAGGAATATGCTTAAAGTGGAAGAAGAACAAGAAAATACCGTTGAAAAAGAGCCAGACTTTCTTATCGAGATGCACGTCCAAAATCTAACAGAAGCCTTAGAGGATTACTTCGTCAAGCACGATTTCTTCTTTCAGGGGGATCATTTTGAAAGGATCTTCCTACCGTTTGACATGACTATGGTCTCTCCCGAGATGACGTTTCTCGTCACCGGTAATGTAATCCCCTCAGAGGATCGCCCGAAGATTGATCCAAAGAAATTGAATTGACCAGGCAAATGATGATGTATTCCGACAGAGACCGAGTTACTAAGATCGAGGAGTTTCTAGAAGACGTTTCTTTTGAAGACTTTTTGTTTGACAACGATCTGACGATCGCCGAAGCTGTCTTCTTACTGTGGCAGCGTGGACACGTAGAATTCCCAGATTGGAGTTCCCTAAATGAAGCAGGAGGGCCAGAAGAGGAATCCAATTGCTAAGGCTTTAAGGGACCCAAAGTTTAGACCTAAAGTGATTCCTAACAAAAGGAAAGTTCCTTATGTACGTAAAGATCGCGATCTTAGCGACTGCTCTGATTGTAACGATGAGTCTAATTTCCTGTGCCGTCCTTCCTACCTCAAACCAACTCGGATTTAATTAATCTAAGGAGATACTATGAACGCTCTAAATAAGACTATCGTTGCTCTTTCCATGATTGTGACTCCGGCTTTTGCAGCCGACAAGGTTACTCTTAATCTCAGCCCTAACGAAATCCTTCAGATCCAAAACGGTTTGACGGCTCTCGACGGATATCATAAGGTCATCAAGAACAATCTAGGACAAGACACAGACGTCCTGGTTCCTTACGATCTTGCTCCTAGTGCCCGTCTCACGATTGCCCACGATGAAGTAGTAATCCAGGAATCATTTTCAGAACTGAGGAAGGCGGCCCAGGGACTGTCTCCAGAGGAAGCTGCGAAGCTCGCGAATACCCCACAACCGATTGACCTTGTCACGATCCAGGTCTCAGACCTAAAGATTGATACGAATCCTTTGGCCCCGACGACACTCGCCATCCTTGCCCCTGTGTGCCCGTCATGTGCTGGAGTGACTGAATCCGCTCCGGTGAAAGGAAAGTAATGTTTAAGATTCTTAAGATCTGCACAGTTCTAGCCTTCGTAACTCCTGCATTGGCTAGTGGACGCTCAGTCCCGAGGCTTACGATCTCATTTGATCGAGGGGGGAGTGTCTTTGAGTACATCCAGAAGTACAACGGATATCGTGAAGGAGGGGTTTATATTCGGGTGACTGATATCTGTCTCTCTGCGTGTACGCCGATAACAGGGCTAGTCCAGAACGATCACGTCTGTGTCTCAGACCAGGCTTTGTTTGGGTTTCACTCGGCCTTTACGGATTCTGGTCTAGGAGACGAGACGTTCTCGAAGGTCGGCACAGATCTCGCCTGGCATATCTTTCCTAAGAAAATCCAGGACCTAATCCGCCTCCAAGGATGGGATGGAGTGTCTGAGCATCCTGATCTTGTCTACTTCAAGGGTACGGATATCTACGATCGGTGTCCTGAGAACTGAGGGGATTTTAATGGAAATTGACGTCGAAACGTTAAACCGTCTGGGATTTACGACGTATCATACTGGGTCGCGGGAGATTTGTAATCCCCCTTCACTCGACACTGATGACGATTATCTAGTCTTTGCAAGTGGAGATTATTTTGCAATTCTTCCGAGGCTTCTAGAACTCTCTGGATGGGACCGAGGTGGAATAGAGTATAATAGAATCCCGGAGTTCTGGTCGTGGCGGAAAGGCCCTGTAAACCTTATCGTGACGGGAAACTCTGGGTTCTACGATAAATTCGTTCTAGCCACCCGTGTCGCCAAGGAAATGAACCTTCTCATGAAGGTCGATCGGATTCATCTGTTCGAGGCCATTCTTTACCAGACAGGTCCGTTGTATTCTCCTGATGTAGACTATAGGACCTACGTGAAAGAACCTGATTTCGGATTTGGAATTGCCCTATGAAATGTCCTGAATGTGGAAGTAGTAATATACGGAACGCTACCTGTATGGATTGTGGGTTCTGGGTTGGATGGGGAAAGATACTTCAGTATGCAATCAATCTATGTAATAGGGTCTCTTCGTAATCCAGAGATCCCCAAGATCGGAAATCTCCTTCGTTCGATTGGGCTCGACGTATTCGACGACTGGTACTCAGCGGGCGAGAGGGCAGACGATCACTGGAAGGAATATGAACAATCAAGGGGAAGAACCTTTAAGGAAGCCCTAGATGGTTACGCATGTTGTCACGTTTTTGCTTTTGACGAGTTTCATCTCAACAGGGTTGATGCTGCTCTCCTGGTTCTTCCCGCAGGTAAATCAGGGCATCTTGAACTTGGCTACGCCATTGGTCGTGGCAAACGTGGCTTTATTTACACTGAGCCAAATAGTGATCCTAATGGGAATGTAAATCCCGATTCCCTCCGTTGGGATTGTATGTATAGATTCGCTGAACAGGTCTTCTTTTCGAAGGAAGAAACACTGGAGTTCTTTAAGAATGATTCGAGAGTTTGACACAGGGGCCACCAGAGACGGTGAGGTCGGAAAGATCGACTACGAAGGCCATTTGTCCCCGCTCGTCCTGAAGGCTTACGGGGAGTATATGAACAGATGCCGAACGATGAAGGACGGGTCTCTTCGTGATTCTGACAACTGGCAGAAAGGAATGCCTCTCTCCGTTTACATGAAGTCGTTGTTTAGGCATTTCCTGGATCTTTGGCACCAGCATAGGTCTGTCCTCCCGAACAAACAGAAACAGATTGAAGACTGTTGCGGTATTCTGTTTAACACTCAAGGGTATCTGTTTGAGCTCCTAAGGGATTCAGCATGAGTACCGGACATTTAATATTCCTCTACATAGTTTTTTGTATTACGTGGTTTTCTCTGTGGGAGTTTTTATTTTGGCACAATCTCAAAAAGGAGAATTTTAGGACTAACTGGCTGTGTTCTAACGATACACTCTGTATCGGATTCGCACCAATCGTTCTAGGAGTTCTTGTAGTTTTTTGGTTTGTACTGGGATTAATACCGTGATCTTTCTAATCGGTGACTACGTTGTCGTAACCGCCAAAGACTATAAGTACAAAGGTTGGCTTGTTGCGAAGTTCCAGAAACGATCTGGAGTCGATCGGGTCGTTGTCGAGGACTCAGAGGGTCGGTTGTTTATCCACAACAAAGATCAGTTATCGTATCCTAATAAGGCTTCTTAGGAGGTTTAAATGACTCGTAATGTATACTGGATCTCAACTGAAGCGGACATCCGAGATCTTAAGGGATTAGTCCTTACGGGTGTCCGACAGGAAGAAGGTGAAGACGGGGATAGAATTGTTTTTGAAACTCCGGATTCAAAGTTCGGTATGTCGCACTGGCAGGATTGCTGTGAAAATGTCGATATCGAAGACATCATAGGAGACTTAAACGATTTGGTTGGGAATCCTATCTTAGAAGCTGAAGAAGTCTCATCGGGGGATGATCCCCCAAGGGGAAATCCTGACAGTTATACTTGGACATTCTATAAGATCGGAACAATTCATGGGTCCGTAACAATTCGTTGGTACGGAGAGTCTAATGGGTGGTACTCGGAGCGTGTTTCTTTTTACAAGTATAAATAATCAGAGGGTTTAAATGAAAATCCATTGGCTTTCAGAACCAGAAGATCACGATCTCCCTGCTGCCGAGGACTACCTTTCTTTGGTCCTCTACCCAGAGGATGTTGCTACGGTAGTCTCCGAGTTCGAGGACTTTACCGCTGAGCCCCGTGAGTTCAAAGCACGAGACATCCTGAGGGCCTCTGGGTTGCCTTTCTTAGGTCGGGGGGATCGACACGTCACCAAAGACTTTGATAAGATCTCTCGTGGGATTGAGTTATCGCCCCTGCTTCTCGTCCTCGCCCACGATCGGTTGCATATCGCTGACGGGTATCATCGGTTGTGTGCCGTTTACTCTGTCGACGAAGACGCAGAGATTCCTTGTAAGATCGTTTATTTGTGAGTCTAGATGATTAAAGACGTCTTTATGCTTATCGAGGAGTCTCCGGGTCTGGAAGAACTCCTAGAGATCTTTGTGAATCGTGAACTCGCTGTCTCCTGGGCAAAGGCATTGACCAAACAATACCCGGACAAGAACTTCTCGTTACGTCAACGCGGGGTTCAGATGCTTCTTCCACCGATCTGCGTTGAAGACAAAGAAAAAGGCTCCGAGGAAAATCCTGGAGCCTGATTCAGTTAATCCTATGAGTGACTATTAAATCTTTGGGTCTTTAGGTCTACGCCAGCTCCCGAGGAATTCTCGGACATCCTTCCGGTCCTTCCAGAGACGAGTCACGTACCAGAAGATCAGAACAGACGTTAAAATTATCGACAGCGCCGTCGAAAGGATACTCGCGAACGACCCTATGACGGTCCCTGCTGATACGACAGCCACTATATGGTCTCCTATTTGGTCTCCAAGATGGACGGGGCTGTCGCTCATCTCCGCCTCCGGTTACTTCGACGGTGTGGAGGAAGCCGCAGCCGCAGCCGCGGAAGCAGCAGAAGCCTGAGCCTGTTTGACTGCGACGTATCCCTGGACGACTGCCTGGGCATCGGTTTTTCCGGAGTTACTCGCGGCAGCAAAGGCGTTTAAGGCGGTTACAGCGACATTAGCAGCCGTTATTGCTAGGGCAACGTCAGGATTACTCGCGACACCGACGGCTTCGACAATGGCGACTGCACCTTGGAGGTTTGAGACAATTGCCGGGGTCTCCGAAGCGACCCACTTCAAGGCCTTGTCGATATCCGAGGCAACGAGTTCCTCACCTTTCTTGACGGCAACGACGAGGGCGATAACTTCGGTTTCAGTTTCCGAGAAGAAGTTCTCAATAGCAGACAAAAAGCTCATTTTAGTTCCTTTACTGGATTGACGCAAGAAGATTTTCTAGCGTTGATAGATTTCCGGGGTTAGTTACAAGGACGTTCGCGACATTTAGAATTCGTGAAGCAGCCTCAATCGTCGCTTTAAGATCTGCTGAAGGCATCTTTTTAATATCTAGAGTTCCAGTTTTTGACTTCTGATACATCCCGTAGAGTCTTTTTGCGTCGTCAAAGAGTTGCCCAGAGTTCTCAGTTTTAGATGCGGCGATAGCAAGATCAAGTGCTGCGAAGACATCAATCATTTGGACTCCAACGGTCCCGAGATAGCAGGTGTCGGAGAACTCTCCGGGACAACCTTGACGCCATTCTTAGCTTTGTTAACAGCCTCGATTTGCTTTGAAGGTGAGTGCTCCCTTGCTTTATACCAGGTCAAGATTGCAGCTCCTCCCCCCAAGACAAAAGTTACAAGATCATTAGCAATTACTGATTGGTCCTCTGAAGGAATTAATCCCCGATTAGCCGCCCAGACAGCAGCAGAGGTAAATGATGCGAGAAGAACTGAGGTTAGAAGACTTTTTAGTTGAGGGTCCATTTGATTTCCTTTCAGTTTAAGTTCCCCACGGGCCAGATAGACAGTAGACATTCACCCCTGCGTAGGAGACCCATGCTATTGCGTTTCCGTCTGGATCGAGGTTAACCGGTACGATTGATTCAGGGTTTGCGTGGAGCACTTGTCCGACAGAGAGTTCTGTTCTCCCCCGAGGATTTGTAACCTTCAGGGCAATTCCAGACCCGTCCTCTCCGAGGATATCGACGTTAATTGCGTCTCCGAGACCGCAACACGACATCCCACCTCTTGAGTGCTGTGTCCCAAGCCAGTCTCGTTCGTATTGTGGGGCGTCTGACCAGGCTCCAGACTTAACCTCCTGGGCGTGTGCAGGTTCCCATCTCAGGGCCCATACGAGACAACAGAAGAGGATTATGAGTCCAGACATCCATGTAAAATACTTTAGAGTCATTGCGAAGCCATTTTAAGTGAAACCTGTAGAATTGAGTTCTCTCGATTAAACCATCCCTTCCCAAAGATTCGGAAGATCTTTAGAGACCTCCAGAAGCCTCTGCGAAGAGCGTCAAGAGCTTTGATCCTCGGAATCGGTTCTAGACCGGCTGTCCTTAGAGCCCAGAGGTGTTCTCGACCATCCCCGGAATTAACCGCGATATCGAATAGGATCATATCGACACCTTTTGGAAGAGAGTCCCCACCGATTGGATTCCAATACAACTTCCGGTAGATCTCGAGAAGTTGGACCCTAGAGATATTTCGAAGTTCAGCTTGACTCGCGGGACGCCCCAGGAATTGGCCGAAGACTTGAAGAGTCACCCCTGACATCGTCGCTCCTCCGGGGTCTCTCGGATTATTGGACCAACCTCCTTCGAACTTTAGCGTTTCCGAGAGGCAGTTTGTAAAGTTATCAACGGCCATCTTCTACTCCTCATTAACACGACGTGACTACACCGTTGGTAACGACAATCGTTACACCACATGTCTTGCTCACCGACGACGCGACAAAGGCCGGGTTCCCGAGCACCCCGCCAGGACCGCTCGACGTTATCGCGGACCCCGCCCCGATCGAAGTTCCCGATGCCGTTATGTCAGCCATGCTAACGTTAGCGATGCTAAAGCGAAGGTTTGTCTGAGCGTTAACAAACGTGTTTCCGCCGTCGCCGTATACCGCGAAGTTGGTGCCGGTCAGCGCAGCAAATGCGAGAGTCGAACCAGTTCCCAGGTTTAGATTGCCGGTATCGAACCACGTCGTTCCGTCACCATATAGTGACACGCGCAAAGAGCCCGCATCATTGAACGCATCGATCGCGTAATCGTGCGGGAGCATTATCGCATCGTAAAGATTCGTCGTTGAGTTTAGACGAAGCCCCCCAACAGCGAAGTTCAATCCCGCCTTCCACTGCGATCCATGAACAGTGACTGTCTGCGTTCCCGATTGCGTTCCAGTCGTCACGATCGGCGGCGAGTCCCATTTCGCACTCTGCACTCCGAATTGCGATCCTGAGAGTGAGATGGCTGAACCACCGGATGTTGCTGAGACTTTGAACGTCGAGCCGCTGGAACTAACGACGAAATAACCCGTCCCCGCGGTTACACCTGTCGGCAAAAAACCATGCGTCGAAAGGACGACGCTGTCACCATTGGCCGGCGCGCTGCCGCCTGAGACGAGCGTGAAAACGCCGGTCCCGATGTTGATGGTAACATTGTCGCCGTTTTGCGTGGTGGCCAACTCGAACGTCTGACCACTCGGATACGCAGAGCCGACGACGTAATATTTTGTAGCCGCTGAAAGGCCAGTCGGCAACGCGCCACTCGTCGATAAAATGACCGACTGCCCGTTGACCGGCGCAACGGTAGCGGCGGTCGTGAGAACTCCAGGTGACGCGACGGTGATCGTCACCGTGTTGGCGATGTCGGGTTGCCCGAGAACGGTGAGCGCTGTCGTCGAGTCCGCCGATTGAATTGGCGTTTTCGTCCCGCCTGGAAACGCCCAGACACCCATGCAGACAGTCCCCGATCCCGCTCCAAAATAGTTGACGGGGTCAGGTATGCGGGAATCCGTCAGAGACGGCGTCGTGCTCTGGCAGTCGGTTTCCAGGGCTGTCGTAAAAACGTCGTTCCACGCCGCGCGACCTTCAAGATATCCCCCATATGCTGAGGGAAGGATTGCCCCGCCAGCAGTCCAATCGTTTTCGCCGAGACCATAAAACCCTGCGGTTTGCTCGGCCGCTCCGGCCGCAAGCAACGAGGGCGGAATTGCCGCGCTATCGGTGTATGCAAGGTATCCCTGGAAGCCCGAGATATTGGCCGAGGCATTCGAGCAAAATCCGCACCCTCCAATCGCGTCAGTTAGAGCGAGCACATTAGAAATTGTTTGTTGCTGCGTGTTCGTATTGCCGGAATTTGGCTGGAATGTGTCTACCGTTACGCCGCTCGATGTGCCGGAGCTAACGAGCAGAGGGTCTGCCGTCGCGACCACACCGCTGCCAAGATTTGCATAAATTTGATTTGTCGATAGGCCACCAAGGCCCGCGACCCCAAGCGATCCATTGGCGACATGGGAAAGGTTGCTAACGGTGGGGCTTAGAAGCGTACCGCCGAGATCGCCGCTGACCGTTGCGCCGACGCCGACAAGCCCACCACTACCGTTCAGTGTATTGCCGAGGGCGGTTTCGACGTTAGTACCGAGGCCGGTGATGCCAGAGAGCGGTGCGGCGATCGTATTTGTCCCAGCCGCCGTCACGAGCCCTTTCGCGTTGACCGTGAAGTTCGGAATCGCCGAAGTCGATCCAAAAGAACCGACGTTAGAATTGACGGTAGCGAATGTCAGAGCAACTGACCCTGGACCCGAAGCCGTCGCATCACCAGTCAGAGCCGTAATATAACTTCCAGCAGCCTGCTTTCCGTTAAAAGTGTTCCAGTCAGTCGAGGAGAGATACCCAGACTGTGACGTCCCCGACTGTTTGACTTGAAGGGACGTTCCAGTTCCGATGACGGCTCCAGTTCCCCCAGTGATCGTCAAAATAGAAGACGTTGCTTCGGTCAGATCTCCGACTACAGGGGGAGACGCGGTGATCGTGTATGGGCCACCACCCAGAACCATCGGGACAGTATTTAATGTCCATCCTGTATGCACAAGGTCGGCATTAGTGACAAGACCCGTCGCGGTAAACGATCCGGTAACAATCGCCCCAGGGTAAGTTAATCCACTCGAAAAAGTCGTGCCAGATCCGATATTAAAACCAGTCGTTGTCGAACCCACCGAAAGCGCTGAGACACCCGTCAAGCCTAGGGCTGTCGTGACATTAGGAGACAACGTCATAGCGCCCCCGGTAGGGGCTACTGTAAAGACTGTCTGAAAGATATTAGCGTTATCGAAGACTCCGACATTCCACGGAGAGACAGTCTTCACCGAGCCCCACTGGATTGCCGTAGGAACCTGGGCAGAGACCAATGAAGGTGCCGCCAGGAAGAGGAATCCAACGAGACTCTTCAGGAAATTCTTCATTCGATCCTCAAAACTTTATGATGTAATTAACAGCAGCAGTTGGCTGGACATTCGAGTGAGACCCCCCACCAGCGTTATCTGTTATCGCCGCGTGCCCTGTCCCGATGGAAATACTGGCGTATCCAGTAGCCGTTGAAATTGAAGTAGCAATTCCGACGTCGAATCCTCCAGCGAGTACGACAGAACTCCCGGTTGTAAGAAAAGCGGTGGCTCCGCCACCTGCTCCGTGGTTATGGCCAGAATCTGATGCAGTGTGGGTATGCCCAGAGTCCGTATATGCCAGCGTAGGAACTTCTGCGGCCGTTAACGTTACTGCCTGGATTCCTCCGGTAGTTCCTAAAGAATACCCGGTTAGAACTCCAGCAGGAGTTCCCCCCATATCGTCGGCACCAGCGAGGACTCGACCCCGAAGATCGGGAAGAGTGAAGTTACCGCCTGAGGCAGGTCCCCACGTCGTTCCGATGGCGGAGTATAAGGCTGCATACGTCGTGGTTGAGACACTCTGACCGTAACACAGAAGGTATCCTGTAGGAACAGTGGCGCCACCAAAGGGTTCAAGAGTCCCAGCGGGGGAAGAGCCAAACTCGTCATAGTAAGCCGTAGAGGCGGTCAAAAGGACCGGAACCTGTTGAGACCTAAATGCAAGAACTCCAGTATCCCCAGAACCATTCTTGATTGTGACAGTGAACGCGCCAGTCGTTTGATTCCATATAATCCTTCGTCCACCAATTGTCCCCGGAAAGATCAGATTGACGTTCCCTGTCAGTGTTCCGGTCAGAATAAACATAAAGAAGGCAGATTGGGCGACTGTTAGAGTCACGTCGGTATTCGTCAGAGACACCGTAGATGTCGTTCCGGATGCCTGGTCTATCAAGGCCCAGTCGGCGTTAACAGGTACGTTCCAGTCTCCGGCATAGTCACCAAGTCCAGGCTGTTCGATATGGAGATTCGTTGTAAAAAGGCTAGACATCAGGTCGCTTTCTTCTTCAGAGGCTCTTTAGTCTTCCCGGATTCAAGCCATTCCTTGAATTTATCAGGGGTCATTTCAGTCACACCTTGGATTCTCTTCTGGCCTTTGTCGTCAGAGAATCCATTGATGTATCCACCGATTGCAGCCTCACGGTTCTTAAACCCGAGCATACACTTGTGCTCATCGAATTTATTCGTCTTAAGATCTCTCTGGTCGATCACGAAGACCTTGTTAGACTCGTCATCTGGTCCAAGGTAGCAATCAACATGATCTGAGTCTGCACCAGTTGTTCCCCGAATATACCCGTAATGGTGCGGAATTTTAACCTGCCACTTCTTCCCGTTGTTTCCTACACCAGATCGATAAGAACCCTTTAGGTTCTCGATAGAGACATCTAATCCATGTATTCTGGTGTGGTATTTCTTGTAGTTTCCAACAGCTTTCTGGGCTTCGGTGGGATTTAAGTCTACTTGAACTCTACCGCCCTTCGCAAAGCCATTCTGAGAGCCTGGATTGCCGGGATTTTTCTGCTGGCCTTCTGGCCCTGGAACCTGATTCTGGTTCTGGGAACCTGGAGGATTCGCGTAGCCTACGCCCGGTCCCTGGAGCCCCAAGAGGACACTCTTGAGCGACACCCCTAGAGGTGCCAGAGCATTTGCTAGTCGTCCCGACGTGTGGATCAGTGCGCGTCTTGTCTGGGGGAGGTAAGAATTACTCGCCTTAGCAGCCGCTGTTTCCCACTGTTGGATAGCCCTAGTCGTCGTCGGCATCATCCTCTTGATCTTATTGGCCTGGAGAATTTCATTCATCTTTCCAGCACCCTTTACCGATGCCGCCCCGGCAGCTTCGCGGATAACCTCAGGGAGAAATGTAAAGAAGTGCTGGCCTAAAGCCGCACCGACAAATGAAGCAACATTACCTGTTATTGCGTGAATAACCCGGTTAACGAATGGCGACGTTACCGAAGAGTTGCGTGTTCCTTCCTTAGGAATTAAACTCTTCCTCATATCCCCGTAAGATTGAATCAGACTCTTCTGGGCAGGAGAGTACAGCGTGTTTGACATCTCCTTACCGTCACGGTTCAAGAACTTATCAATATTGTCGTAGACTTTCTTATGGCCCCAAGGAGTTCCGCCGGATTCTCCAGTGAGTCTTGAGAACTGTCCCTGACGGATGGCCGACATCTCAGGAGAATCTGCCCCAAAGATTCCTTGAAGATGCTGGGTAAGATCAACATTATTTGATGCCGGATTAGTTCCCGAAGCTCCGAACATTTTATCTGCGACGTCATTGCCAGTTAAAGGCATTCGATTCTCTGTCCCGAGAATCTGTTGGATAGTCCGGCCTACTGGGTCATTCGTACCCACACCGAAGGTTTGCTGATGGGCCGCATTTGCGGCTCTTGCCGTATTCCAGGCTTGAAGAGATTCGTCTGGACCAGTAAATCCACCGTTGTCTGCAAGATTCGCAAAATGGTTATCAAAGGCATCAACAACAGCAGAAGCAGCCGTGCCATCTGTCGGGGAATTCCTCCAAGCGGTGTTACGGTAAAGACCAAGATTCCTACGAATTTGGTCGAGGGTTGCGAGTGGGACATCTTTGTGGGTAACAGTAGATTCTGTACCTTCAGGAGACCCTTCTGGTGGTGGGGTTATCTCTGGTTGTAGCTCAGGGACCTCCCGAAGATACCCTAAAGCTGCATTAGTTCCTGGGGTAAGGCCACCTGGAGCCGGATCGTAGACTACACCGGGTTGATTTTTGATTACAGATCGGACTGAACTGGCAACCGTCGGGTTGTTCTTACCGTCAAAGTCTTCTGTATTGAATGCGCCAGGAGCAGCCCTTGCAGCGGTATACTTCGCATCGATATTATCTTCTGATGCTTTATTAAGAACTTGGAGTCTCTGGGAGGCTAGATTACCCGCCTCATGGGCGAAGTCTATCGTGGGTTCTCCGGTCGGATCAAGAGATCCTTGAACCTGATTTGTAGCAGCAGATACCTGTGCAGCCTTTTGCTCATCAGACGCTAGGGCAGCCTTTCGAGCACCTTCCCCCATATCCCCCTGTCGCGCAGCCTGCTCAGTCTGAAGATCCCCCGTATCTCCTGTAATATCTCCTTTTGTGCGAACGACCCCAAAGTCCCCGACAGGAGACGCTGGGACACCGGGAACCGGGGGGGACTGCGGAACAGGTCCTCTAGGGGGATTACTCGGAGAATACGGACTTCCTGAGGGGGTGTTAAAAGCCCCCTCTGCAACTGCTTTCCGCCCTGGAGCAATCGCTGACATCAGGATGTCCGCCTCGTCTTTACCTTGCTGATAATTCTGGGCGAGTCCTGTGGCGGCGAGAGTATGCCCAGTGACAGATCGATTTATGCCAGTAATAGGTGAGGTAATTGCTCCCGGAATCGACAGGAGACCTTCTCCAGTTCCGAGAGTCTGCTCAGCCTCCTGACCCATACCCCCAAAGAATGAGGGATTACCCGGACCTTTGGCTAATGCGGCATTCGCGGCCTGTCGTTCAGGAGAAATAGGGTTAAGAGATTTAATCCCCTGCCATGCTCCCGAGGCTGCTGAGCCGATCTCCGACGGGATATCCGCAACAGCGGCCCAGGCAGGATTTCTAGTATCTTCTGGAGGAACCGTAGGGGCCGAAGCAGAGACAACGTTCTGGGGCTTCTGGCCCTGGATGTCGCCCCAAAGATCCCCTAGAGCACTAAAGTTAGGGCCAGGACGATACGTCTCTCCAGAGGAGAGTCCAGGTCCTGCTCCGGTTCCAGACGTAGTTGAACCCCCCGTGGCAGGAGACGCAGAGATCCCAAGATCACTGTCTGACATCAACGAGGCATCAGAGGACTGGGCGGGAGCGGGAGAACCGAGTCCAACATCGTCGTCTGAAAGAAGTGTGTCTGCCATTATTGGGGACTTGGAGTTAATTGCCAGCCGGTTCCACGCCACACAGCAGGACCTTTAGGCGTCATATAGGATTGTCCGGTGACGCGTTCAGACGCTGCCGGGACATTCTGACCAGCGTAGGTTGAATTCTTATTCTCCTGTCGAACAAATTGTGACACGGGGTGTTCTTTCATCCAGGGGATTTCAAACGAAGACGTATCATAGGCGTTAGGATTTTGCTTTTTCCAGTCAAAGTAGTCCTGGGTGTGCTTGTCTTCGTAGTCAAGAATTCCAAGACCTTGTGAAAGAATCGCAGCAACGGCGTCAGGTTGGAGATCGGGAGCGGCATTAGCCTTAGAAAGTCCCTGA